>Ga0182027_10001105_pt1 | contig 45415 bp, 31 predicted proteins | sample 712E1DmetaG_FD_121300 | JGI IMG/M metagenome (GOLD analysis project Ga0182027, IMG submission 121300) | Permafrost microbial communities from Stordalen Mire, Sweden - 712E1D metaG (Illumina Assembly) | ecosystem: Environmental > Terrestrial > Soil > Wetlands > Permafrost | place: Sweden...
AAAGGTTTACAAGGTTTTCCTTTGTGTTCCTTCGCGAAGCACGCAAAGCGTTCGTGACCGCCTGCCCTTCGCACTTTGAGGGTCGTGGTTGAATCTTTTTGGTTCCGGCTTGTCCGGGTTAGGGTTTATTTGCGGCATTCGCAAATTCGAGTAATTCGCGTTAAGGGTTTTCCGAAAGGGTTTTGAAGTAAAAGGGTCAAAATCCTTCCATTTCATTTCCATTTCAAGTATATTGCTATCAAATGTGCAAGTAGCATTTTGGCGGCATTGAGCATATAATATGTATATATATACCAAGAAAGAGGTAAGAGACCATGAAAACTAACCGAACGGAGAAAGGCCAGGCGCTTGTCCTGATTGCGTTTGGGATTATCGCCCTGCTTGCCATGACGGGCTTGGCAGTGGATGCCAGCGCCACGTATTCCAACCGCCAGGACGCTCAAAACGCGGCGGATTCGGCGGCCTTGGCGAGCGCGCTGGATATAGTCAATAGCAATTCCGTCAACGCCAAACCCGACGCATTGAGTACCGCAAATACGAACGGATTCAACAATGACGGCACTACCAATACAGTCACTGTAGGCAATCCCGGCGTTTTCGTTGCGGGTTGTAACGGCCAAACCCCTTCCTTTACCAGTTCTTCCAGCGAATACGTGCAGGTCATCATCAAGACCACCGTGAATACCACGTTTGGCTCCCTCGTCGGCGTGCAGCAGACCCATAACTGCGTGGATGCCATTGCACGCGGACATGTGGGCCAAGTGGCGGGCGGCATGTTCAGCGGGGCCGGTATCGTGGCGCTTTCGAAAACCGCCTGCCCGGCCATTAACCTTACCAGTACAACCATCAATGTTCAGGGCGGCGGAATATTCGATAACAGTTCGTGCAGCACCGCCTTCGATGGAAACTGGGGCAATAAAATCACAACCAACGGCGGCTGCATCGGCGTGGTTGGCGGGCTTGGAAGTAACTTTACACCGGCCGGGATTGCACAAGGCGCTGAGACCATCACCGGTCCCGGTTTTTGCTCGGTACTGCCAGTGCAGATCACCCCGGATTTTTCCATGGTCCCTGCGCCTCCCACACCGCCCACCTGCTCCGGCCCCGGTTCTTCAATAACAAACAGTCAGACGGGCGTTACAACGGTATCGCCCGGCACTTTGGATTCTATTTCCATTGGATACACGGGTGCAAATATACCCAGCGGTGTATATTGCATCACCAGCTCATCTTCCAGCGCCTTCTACGTAACCGGCGGAGCAACCGTGACCGGCGGCGATGTAACTTTTGTTTTCACGAATCCCAGCGGCGGAGCATCCATCGGCGGTTCAGTTCACAGCACCTACAACAGCTTGCAAATCTACACTCAGAACGGAAGTTGGAGTGAAAGCGGTAGTACCTACCTCACCGTGCCGGGTGTGTTCAGATACTACGCCACAGGAACAGCCAACTACAATGTGGCAGGCGGTTCGACACAAACACTGAGCAACGGTTTCTTCTACCTGACCGGCGGCTTGATGGGCTGGCAGGGCAGCACCATTTTGAACCTGCATGCACCCACCACCGGACCTTATGCAAACATTGCCATCTTCTCGCCCATAAGCAACGCAACCACGATGACTGTGAACGGCGGAAGCACTATAACCGTCTATGGAACGATCCTGCACCCGGGCGGCGAGATCCATCTAAACGGCAGCAGCACCGTGAACGTTCTGCACAGCCAGGTCGTTGGCAACACCATCACTACGCAGGGCGGCAGTATCATGAACATCAACTACAGCGCAGGAGAAAACATCAGCCCACCATCCACAGCGGCAACGGTGGAACTGATCAAATAACTTTGAGGCGATTCAGATTGTTGAACGCGTAGTGAACGCGCAGTAACCTGAAAGAAAACGGCTTTCCAAAACCCGGAAAGCCGTTTTCATTTGAATCTCACACAAAGACGCAAAGTGAATGGTGAATGGGAAATGGATGATGGATCATGGATCGTGGATAATAGGTTTGCTGACTCAGCCCCACCCTGTCGCCTCCGGCGTGCTTCGCGACCTCCCCAAATACGACGAGGAAGATTTGGGATACTGATGGAGGGACTGGATCATCGGATTTAGGGAGGGGGAATGAGGCAGATACTTGAAGACTCTTTTTGAACACGGATGAAGATGGTTATTGGTAATGGATCATGGGTTAACTATGGAGAATGGATGGGATCTCAAGGCGTGGCGGTGGGTGTGGCCGGAAGCGCAAAGGTTTTGAGCGTGGAAAGATCATAGCCAAGATCGATCTGCACGTACTGCATTTGGATCCAGCAGGGATCGTTATAACGCGGATTCTTAATCACCCACCAGCCATCCACGATCCCGCGGCCAAGCAGTTGAACGCGCGTCCCGGCCTGAATACTGCTGATGAGCTCGTATTTCAGCTTATTGCCGGTCGGCCCCGACCAGCAGTAGGCCGTGGTAGTCACCAGCGGGTTCTGCGGAGTGGGAGTGATGGTGACGGTCGGCGTGACGAGCGTGTTCGTAACAGGGACAGGAGTCAACAAGGCGGTGGGTATCCCCTGAGTTCCCGTTGGGATTTCCGTCAGCGAAGGCGCAAGGGAAACCTGAGGGGTATCCGAAGGCAGGCCGTTCGCTGCAGTCGGGGTCGGTTTGGGCGCGGCGGCGTTACAAGCCAGCATGGCCAGGATCAAAGACAATCCTGAAAGCAAAATAAAGATTTTCTGTTTGGACATACCATCTCTCCTTAAAAAGGATAAAAGATTAAACACAAATTTAGCCACAGATAAACGCAGATTATTGATAAAAGTCTAACAAGTCTAACAGGTCTGAAAAGTCTTAAAAGTCTCACAAGTCTTAAAGGTCGAACAAGTCTCGGAAGATCAGATCATGGAAGGGGCTGTGTAAAAGAAGGACAGCGTGGCGCGAGTCAGGACACCCCGCGCCAGCAGGGATCAGAAAAGGAACCGCAAAGCCCACTAAGACCGCAAAGAAAATACAAGAATCTTGGCGAACTTCGCGTGCGTCGCGGTAAAAAATGACACAGTATAGATTCACCATGAACCATGAGAAGGCCATTGTTTTTGGGCATCACCTCCGTATCAATTAAATCAAGCATTCATTTTGGCGTTTTGGTCGGCTTGGGTGTGGAAGGCGGGTCGAAGGTGCGCAAGCCTTGAAAACTATAGCCGGCATCTATTTGGAGGTCCTGCTGAGGAATCCAGCAGGGATCATGGTAGACCGGCCCCTCAATGACCCACCAGCCCGGAATACTGCCCTGCCCCAGGAGGATCACGCGCGTCCCTTTCTTTACCGAACTGGAGACTTCGAATCCTTTGCCTGGCCCGCGCGAGCAAAGAGTAGTGACGGTCACAAGAGGATTCTGTGCGGTGGGAAACGGCGAGGGTGTGGAAGTGGGAGTGATGACCGGCGTGAGCGTGGGCGTGTCGGAAGGCTGGGGTGTCTGCAAGGTGGCAGCTTCCGTTTGCATCACAAAGGCGGTGGAGGCCAGCTCCGTGCGCTGGGCAGCGGGGGCTTGGACTTGGGGAAGAAGTCCACAAGCCAGCAAAGCCCCGCATAAAATGAGGCCGCCCGCCGCTAAACGTTTGAAGCTTCCATCCATATCTCTCTCCAATCGGATAGAAGGATTATATCCCAGCCGGAGGATGATTTGACGGAAGATGGGGAATAGTGATTGGGGGATGGCTTTCGCAAAGTCAGCGAGCAAACCGCAAAGGAGCGAAAGGAATAGAACACGGATGACACGGATTTGAGGGATTTACACGGATGGAGCAAAAGAAGATTCAGGGAAAGGTGATGAAACGCTAAGATTTCTTTTTTCCTGGCGTACGCCTGCCCTTTGTTCTTTGAGGGTCGCGCCCTTCGCGTTGAAAAAAAATGCAAAACATAGATTCACCATGGGGTTTGAGTAAGGCCGTAGTGATTCTGCTTGGGTTTCGTGCAGAAACCTTCGGGACGAGGTATAGACGGGATATATTCTTCAGGGGGGATAAATGACACTTGGCAGGTGGCGTTTCGGGGTCGAAACAGTATAATCCCAGCGTGTTTTCCCGAATCTTTTCAAGCAATATTCCACAGGAATACCGTTCCAATTTCATCCATCTGTATTTCGATATGGGCTGGTTTGGGATTCTAAGTGGTTCTTCGATCAACTTCCTGAACATTTATGCGACCCGGCTGGGGGCGAATGGATTTCAAATCGGCCTGCTGAGCGCGGTGGGAGCAATGGTCAGCCTGATGCTGGCCATCCCCTCCGGACATTGGATCGAAGGAAGGCCGATTGGAAAAGCGGTCTTCTGGTCATCCGTTATTTACCGGATCGGTTTTCTGCTGTGGGTGCCACTGCCCTGGTTGTTTGGAGCTGCAGGACAAATCTGGGCGTTGATCGTTCTGGCTTTTTTGATGGCCATCCCGGTCACGCCGCTGTCGGTCGGCTTCAACGCGCTGTTCGCCTCGTCCGTGCCTAATGAATACCGCGCCTATGTGGTGGGCATCCGAAACATCGTGCTATCCATCACCTATATGATCTCGTCCATCGGCAGCGGATATTTGCTCACCCGGCTGCCCTTTCCGCTGGGATACCAGGTTGTGTTCGGCATCGGATTCCTAGGCGCGGCGATGAGCAGCCTGAATCTGTATTTGATAAAGACGGGTACATCCAGCGAAGAGGCACTGCGAGCTAACCACGAAGACACGAAGACACTAGGGCACAAAGATCTTTCGAGGGACGTGCAATCCAACCACGAAGGCACGAAGCGACACTCCAGCTTTTTCTCAGCCATTCGCGCCGACGTGCTGAAGACGCCCTTCCGGTTCGTTTTGCTGGCCCTGCTGCTCTTTCATCTGACCCAGTGCCTGCCGCTGCCAATCTTTCCATTGGTCCAAGTCAATGTACTACATCTGACCGATAACCAAATCGGCATCGGCTCGGCGATCTTCTATTTCATCATGCTGATCGGTTCGACCCAATTGCAAACCCTGGTGCAGAAGATGGGACACCGAAAGGTAACCGCCATCGGCATCTTGACCATGGCGTTATATCCTGTGGGCCTAGCACTTTCACGCAATGCCCTGCATTTTTATATCACCTCGGCCATTGGCGGACTTGCCTCTTCGCTGGCGACGGGCGGATTTGCAAACTACCTGCTCGAGCACATTCCGGCAAACGACCGGCCGGCCTACCTGGCATGGTACAACGTGGTATTGAATCTGTCCGTGCTGGTGGGTTCCCTGGCGGGTCCGCTGGTGGCAAACGCAATGGGTTTGACGACGGCCTTGTTCATTTTTGCGGCGGCGCGGGCGCTGGCAGGAGTGGCGATCTTCAAATGGGGGGGCAGGTGAAGGATGAAGGGGAAAGGGGAAGGGGAAGGATGAAGAGAGAAGGGAGAAGGGAGAAGAAGGATGAAGATTTCGCAATCCGCGCTTATGGACTGTGAGTGCTCCTTTCTTGATCTGGTGCCCTAAGAAAGTGTTTTGAAGATCTAAAATTTAACCAGAGATGAACGGAGATAAACGTCGACCTGGCCTGATGAACATCGAAAAACCGATTTAAAAATTGCTGTTCATCTTTGTTTATCTCCGGTGAATCCGAATTTCAAAACACTCTTCAAGGGTTTCTGGAAGTCCATGGTGAACCTGGCTTTGTCATTTTTCAACGCGAAGCTCGCGACCCTCAAAGAACAAAGGGCAGGCGTACGCCAAGAAACAAAGAAAGCTTTGCGGTCTTGGCGGGCTTTGCGGTTCGTTCTCTGACTTTGAGAAAACCATGTCTACTGCTCCGAGCCGGAATGCGCAAACGTGTTAAAATGAAATCAATGTCTGAAGATGTAAAAGTCGTGGTCACCAACCGCAAGGCTGGTTTTGAATATTTTCTGTTGGAGAGGTTTGAAGCGGGATTAGCGCTGAAGGGCAGCGAGATCAAATCCATTCGCGCCGGGCAGATGAGCATCGCCGAATCGTATGTGGACATCGAAAACGGACACGAAGCCTTCCTGGTCGAGGCACATATTGCGCCTTATGAACAGGCCAACCGTTACAACCACGATCCCAAGCGCAAACGACGCCTGCTCCTGCATAAAAAGGAAATCCGCGAGCTATGGAACAGCGTGCGCTTAAAGGGCATGACGATCGTTCCGACGAGGGTGTATTTGAAGGACGGCCGCGCCAAGATCGAAATTGCGCTGGCACGCGGCAAGAAACTGCATGACAAGCGCGAGACGATCGCGAAACGCGATGCGGAGCGCGAAGCCAAACAGGAAGCCCACTAGCGGGAGTGAACCATGAAGCCGTCCACCATCGCAGGCCTCAATTTACTGACGGAAGAAGAAAAGCGCAAAACCTATTGCGGGCTGATCCCGCGCGAACTGCTGGAATATTTCCAGCTTCCCAGAATAGACACACCGCAATTCAAGTCCTTCACTCAATTCAAATTCGCACCCGGTTCAAGCAACGTGGAAATTTCAGTGTTCCACCAGCCGAATTTTCCCGATCCGATCCTTTACGGGCATTTGACCGATACCGTAAACGGACAGATCCACATCCTGCTGTATATCCTGAACGATCCGGCTTCACCGCGCTTCGATGTGGATAAAATGCCGGATGGAAGCGCCACCCAATTCGGTACGCTGAGGCGAAACCTGGAGGCGGAGAGAGCGGCGCTCGAAGCGGGACTCGCTCCGGGGCAGGTACGACGCGGCCTGCGAATGTTGAAGGCGGCTGTGATTGGTTTTGAAAATTTCGTCGAAGGCCTCAGCCACGAGATATATTTTGTCGAGCCGTTGTATTACCACAATGCGGTCATCTTCGAGCGTTACGGTTTCGCATACCAGCAGGGACGCAAGCTGATGGAACGCATCCATGAGGGATTTTCGGAGAACGGCGATTTGAGACACAAACTGGATGGCTCCTCTTTCCGTGCGCAGAGCGCGATCAACAGCATTCGACTGCGTTCGTGGGCGATCCATGATGGGATATTGGGGGAACCTTTCACAAACGTGACGATGTATAAGCAGGTCGGCAAATCGGCGGGGGTCAGCACAACGGAAGATACGAGGTGGTAGGGGGAGGTAAAGAGAAAGGGAAGAAGGGAAAAGGGGAAAGAAAAAAGGGAGAAGTAAAAAGAAAAAAGTGAGAAGTGAGAAGTGAGAAGAAAAACGTGAAAAGAAAAAAGAAATTTTAAGAAGAATAGGTACCGAAGAACGAGGGCAGGCAACTGGGATATTTTCCATATGTGTATATAAATAAAAAAGACTGCTGACGCAGTCTTTTTTATTAGGTAGCGGGGGCAGGACTCGAACCTGCGACCTCCGGGTTATGAGCCCGACGAGCTGCCACTGCTCTACCCCGCAGCGAAGCCGACAGAATATACCACCTTTGGGAATCAGAGTCAAGGAAAAGTCTGAAAGAGGAACCCAGCCCTACCCAAACACCATCACTCCAGCCATACACTTTTGGAACACGGACGACACGGATTGGCAAGGATGAAGAAAAAAGCTTAAACACGAAGTCCACTCACGCTTTGCGTGCTCCGCGAAGGACACGAAGGGAAAAAGATCCTTGATTTTAGGAGCGAGGTGATGTTGTTGCAGATACCTTCGAGACAAGGCGTTCTTGAAGACGCTTTTAGAACGCGGAGGACACGGATTCAACGGATGGGCACGGAGAGATAAATGGAGAACATTATGAAGGGCGAGTGCTGCCCTGACTAGAAATTTGACAATCCGGCAGGCGGATGCTAGACTTGCACATTCCTGGATATGATCGCTTTTTTGAAAACCACCTGGCACGCTGTACGCGCACTGCCGTCCAACTTCATCCATGACCGCGAGGCTCTGGCCATCACCGGCCTGACCTTATTGCCGTGGCTGGTTCTATGGATTTACCGAAGGGATGTGAATTCGCTCCAGCCCCTGACTTGGATCTTCGGCTTCATCGCCTTTTATTGGCTGATCGGCCATCAGCGTCCGCCGAAGCCCGCCGAGGTGCGCAGGCCGCGCCTCGAGCTTTTGATGGCGCTGGCGCTGGCGGCGGTCTGGATCATTTATCGCATCGGGGAATACTGGCATTGGTACACGATCCCGATCTTTGGCTTGAGCAACAGCTGCGGCCCGATCGCAGAGACACCGCTGCCGAAGATGATCGAAATGTTCCTGCTGCCGGTCATGCTGCTGTTGATCTTGAAGTATTCCCTGAGCCAGATGGGATTTAATTGGGATAAGTTTTCCTGGCTGGCGGCGCTGCTGCCCATCCTGGCTCTGATCGGGTTTGGCTTGACAAGGCACACACCTGAGGCGCTCGCAATCTCTTCGGCATGTTTTTTCTTCGGCGCGGGATTGCCGGAGGAATTTATATTCCGGGCCTTTATCCAAACGCGGCTGGAGGCGGTGCTGGGCCGTCCGCTGTGGGCAGTATGGCTGGCTTCCTTCATTTTTGGGTTATCGCATGTGCCGATCGACCTGGCGGGGAGTTTCAGTCACTGGCCGGATGCGTTACTGACCGCGTTCACTTATCAGATGACGGTCGGCTTTGCCATGGGTTACGCATATATGCGGACGCGCAATGTGCTGCCGCTATCGTTGATCCACACGCTGATCGATTCGGCGTTTTAAGTTATAGAACACGGATGACACGGATTTAACGGATTGGCACGGATGGGGCAAGAAGAAATTCAGGGAAAAGTGATGAACCGCCAAGCGCGCTACCCTCAACCCTTGACCCTGAAGAACACAGGGCAGGCGAACACAAGGGCAGGGAGCGAGGGCAGGCGATCGCGAAGAGAAAATAAGATTCTTAGTAAACTTCGCGTGCTTCGCGTTAAAAAAAATACCAAAGCATAGATTCACCATGGACTTTGAGAAGACCATGGTCATGAGAATTGGGTTCTTGCAAAAAAGGGCTCGCCCCTACCGGATAAATGTGCCGTTATGCAGTTCGACCAGGGTTTGTTGAATCTCTTCCATGGTATTCATGACGAACGGGCCATAGGGCGCAATGGGTTCCCGGAACGGAGCGCCCGCCATCAGCATGAAGCGAACGAACGAATTTTCGGTTTTGACGCGCAGCGAATCGCCCTCAGCAAATTTGAGCATGTGAACCGCGGCGACGGTCGTATCCGCAAACAGCGCTTCGCCCTCGAAGACATAGGCAAGCAAAGTATGGCCGCCTGGAATGGGTTGCTCGTAAATAGTGCCGGGAGCCAGTTCCACCTCCAGATAAAGAGGCGAGGCGGCGATCTCGGTAACGGGGCCGATCACATCATGCACTTGTCCGGCGACGACCCGAATCTTCACCCCATCCTTTTCATAGGTGGGTATGGTCGCGGCATTGACTTCCTGATAACGCGGCGCGGTCATCTTAAGTTTGGATGGCAGGTTGACCCACAGTTGGAATCCATAAATGTTACCGCTCTCACCGCGCCGCGGCATTTCCTCATGGAGGATGCCGCGGCCAGAGGTCATCCATTGCACATCGCCGGGACCGATTAGGCCGGAATTCCCGAGGCTATCGCGATGCGCCGTGGAACCTTCAAGCATGTAGGTAACGGTTTCGATACCGCGATGCGGGTGCATGGGGAAGCCGCGCAGGGGACCTTCAACCGGATCATTGAAGGCGAAGTGATCGAAGAGCAGGAAGGGATCGAAGAGATTCGATTTGTGCGGCGCGATGGAACGACGCAGCAAAACGTCTGCACCCTCGATTACGTATTGGGGTTCGATGGTTTGGGAAACGGTTCGTAAGTGGGTCATGCTGGTTAGATGAGGTGAAAGGGGAAAGTTTTACACGTCGGAAGTCTCAAAGGTTTACAGGTCTTAGAAGTCTTACAGATCTTAGAAGTCTTATTGCACAGCCGGACAATTCACGTTATCAGTGGAAATGATTTGCGAGCGAGCCATCTCGTTGCCGTTCTGGTCCATGGCCGCCACCTGGAAATAACACTCGCCCTGCTGGAGATCCGTCAACTGGGATTGGGTCTCGAAATCGGTCTTGGGCTTTTCTTCGATCCAGTTGAGCGATTGCGGAGATGCGCCGCCATACACCCGATAGGAGGTCACATCCGTGGCGCCATTCCACGAATAGCCCAGGGTCAGCGTATTCCCGGCAATCTTGTAGGCCAGGGCCGGCGGCGCGGAGGGCAGCCCCTGCCAGGGAAAGCGAAAGGCGCGATAACTGACATAAGGCTCATCGAAGGTCAGTTCTAAAATAGTCTGGTTTTCCGGGTTGACCTCGGTCATGCTGACAAATGAATAGCCGGCGGCCTGGGAGGGATCGCCCCAGCCAAGAACCATATTTCCATCCGCCAATTTTTGTACGTTGCCCATAAAGGTGGCGAAGACGGGCGGAGTATGTGTAAAACTCCAAACCTGCGTAACGGTCTTATTGACTTCATCCAGCTTATATTCCAGACCCTGTGAGGGGGCCGGAGCTTGCTGGGAGCCTTGATTATCGAAGACGGTGAGATCGCCGTTAGGAAGCTGTCTGACATCATGCTGGTAGGCAAAGTGCTGGCTGTTGTTGGTAAAGGTAAACATATTCTGCTTGCCGCCCAAACGCCAGATGATATCGCCGGTCTGCAGATTGATCTTGGTGATCTCGCTCAGGTCACGGCTGGATAACAAGAGATTCCCGTCGTTGGCGAGAGCCAGCGAATTCCCATGCACCAAATCTATAAATTGATCGGTCAGCGGGGAGGTCGAATCAAAGATGGAAAAATGATCCCAACTGCGCCATTCAAAGATGACATTCTTCGATGGATCAAGTTCCTGGATGATCAACCCGGTAACGGTGGCGTTCGTTTTACCGCCCTGAACCGCCTTGCTCATATCCATAGGCTCGGCATCATAGGCCATCAAGAGCGCATTGCCATCCGGCAGGATCTGCAACTCGTGCAGGTCGGCGAAATAGCCATCTCCCGCCTGATAGCTATCCACCACCTGATAGTGGGAATCCATCAGATAGAAGGTGGAATTCTTTTGATCATAATAGGACAACAAGCCGTTCGGCTGTTCCTTGAAATCCCAGGCATCGAGAGCGTCCGCGACTGACCGGTAGTAAACCAACTGACCCCGGTCATTCAGGATCAACAGGTATGATCCAATCTTGGCCTTGGTCCAGTAAAAAGGCGCGACAAAAATATCTCCCTCTCCGGCATTGGAGGAAGAGGAGGTGATCGTGAAATGAGGTATATCCTGCGGCACAGTCAAAAAGTTGGGAAAGGCGCTGCGCGGGGGGCCAGCGGGAATGGGGGGCGCGGCTAATTCGCTGCTGCCCGGCGAGCCGGGCATTTGATTGGCCGCCACCATGAAGGAATAGGAAAGGGAAGGATAAACATGCTTTGAATCCAAAGCCAGGCCGTTGAGTTCCACCGTAACCCCCTCCCCCGGCGTAAAGGGGTTGGAGGGTTTGAAAATGACGGTTTTATGATCGTCCGCAAGAATGGTCTGGCCGGCGTGAAGGCCGCTCTGCAGACCCTGTACCACGAACTGCAACCCGGCAAGGTTTTGAGCGGTCAATACGGGTCCGTAGCGAACCACAATGGTGGCAGCTTTGGATACATATTCGGCATTTTCCAAGGGCGAATAGTACTGAATCCCGAGGGCTTCAGGCGGGGAAGGCGGAGTTAGGGGAGGCTGGGATGGAAGGGCCTGGAGCAAGGGAGCCTGCAAGCTCAGGGGAGTACACGAAGAAAGTATGAGAGCCAATACCAGCCCTTCGGCCAATGCCAGGAATTTTAATATCTTCATGGGATGCGTCAATCTCCAAAACCTTCAAGAAGGAACTTGTTTTCGGGAAAACGCCATCATGATACTTGAATAAGATGATTATATTATTAACTTTTTATGTAGAAAGTATGTGAATTAGGGGAGGCGGAGGAGGGGGGGAATAGGAATTCGATATTCGATATTCGGGGATCGGGAAAAAAGATTTCGAGGTAGGGAATAGGGAATGGGAATTCGATATTCGGGAGTCGGGCTATACCCGGCCTGCACGCATAGAGCAGCGGGCCGTTAGCGGACACCCTCCCCAAATGCAGAAGAACACTGAATTTGGGGAGGGTGTAAAAGACTCGGCTAGCCAAACACATCAAAGAACAATTCGACGGCATGAGGATCAAAATAGGTGCCGGCCAGGGAGCGAATGGTATCCTCTACTTTCTCCTTCGGCCATTTCTTACGGTAGGGACGGTCGGAAGAAAGCGCATCCCAGACATCCACCACACTAAACAAGCGCGCCGCCAGTGGGATCTGCTCGCCTTTCAGGCCGCGCGGATAACCTGAGCCATCCCACTTCTCATGATGGCAATAGGGAATATCAAGGGCCGGGCGCAGGAACTCGATGGGGGAAATCAATTCATGGGCATAGAAAGGATGCCGGCGCATGATGACCCATTCCTCATCCGTCAATGCACCCGGCTTGAGCAGAATCTGATCCGGCACACCCAGCTTACCGATATCATGCAAAAGCACGCCGCGCCGAATATGAATTATTTCCTCCTCGCGGATGCCCGCCGCACGGGCGAGTTTCAAAGTCATTTCCTTGACGCGTTGGGTGTGGCCCTCGGTTTCCTTGTCGCGCAGGTCGAGCGCATGAGACCAGCCTTCGATGGTGGTATCGTACGCCAGCCGGAGTTCATCATTGGATCTCTGCATCCCATCGAACAATTCATGGTTGTCAATAGCCAGGGCGGCTTGTTCGGAAAGGGTGTTCAGGAAATCCAGCCACTCCTGATCCGGCTCAAGCGAAGCACGGTGAAAGACCTCCAGCACGCCCTTGACCTTGCCCTTGGTGATCAAAGGCACCGCACAATATCCGATAAACGACTCGGCCTCGAGCGATTTGGCGCGCGATCCGGTCAGCTCATGAGCGGCCATGGCGGAGACGACGAGGGGCTGCCTATCCATGATAAGGCGGTCCGCAAGCCCATCCCCAAAATGCAGGCGGGTGGTTTCAACGGCCTTCATACGGAAACCGCGCCCGATGAAGTACTCCAACGCATTCAAATTGGGATTGAACAACAGCACATCCGCGGCGTCCACCTTCAACTGTTTGACGGCGTGAAGGAGCAGGATGGACAGACTCAGATTCAAATCGAAACTGGAACCGATGGCATGGTCAATGGCGTTCAAAGAGGCCAGCCGCTCCACCTGCAGACGAATCTTCGCTTCGGCCCGCTTGCGGTCGGAGATATCCTCGGTGACAACCACAACTTCATCCGGCGCCCGGCGATAGACGACAAATGAAAACCAAATATCCAACTCGGCGAGATAATGCTCCCAACGGGTCGTCTCACCCGTGCGCGCCACCCGGCCAAAGGCTGCCAGCGATTCTGGATTGCTGCGGGTATAGCCAGGAATAACCTCGTCTACTCTTTTACCCGCCACATCCTTTAAACCGGTCATCTCTTCAAAAGCCGGGTTGACTGCAATGTACTCATAGTCCACCGGCGTATCCCCAGCGAAGATCATGCGGCAATGAGCAATGCTGAAGGGTATATTGATGAAAAGCGAACGGTATTTCTCCTCGCTGGCACGCAATTGATCCTGTGCGCGGCGGCTGTCGGTAATATCCACCGCAGTGCCTTCATAGTAAAGAAGGGCGCCATACTCATCGCGCACGGCACGGGAATCCTCGGAGATCCAGGCGATAGTGCCATCCTTGCAAAAGAATTCGGATTCAAAACCTTTTACGATCCCATCTTTTTCCATTAGATTGATGAATTCCTGGCGGCGGCCTGGATCCACATAGAACTGGCGGTCAATGGTAGAGATACCCGCCATCAGCTCCTGCGGAGAATCATAGCCAAGCATACGCGCCGCGGCCGGGTTGGCAGTGAGGTATTTTCCATCCGGCGTGGTCTGCGTGATGGCTTCCATGGCGTTCTCAAAAATGTGCCGGTATTTTTCCTCGCTCTTTTGCAAAGCCTGCTGGGCATGCTTGCGTTCGGTGATATCGCGCACGAGCATGGAGACAGTTCCACCCGAAGCGCCGGAAGACAAGATGGGGCTGAAGCGTGCCAGGAACCAGCGCAGGCCATCGGTCACTTCCAACGGGTATTCCAACTCCACCACGTTCCCGTCGTCCAGCACACGTTGTATCGATTCCTCGAAGGGACGGGCATTTTCCTTTCCGACGATCTCCGCCATCGTTCTGCCGAGCATGACGGCCCTGGGCTGAGCGAGCAAACGTTCATCGCCGGTCCAGATGTTGATGTATGCCGCCTGCCCATCCATCTCGAAAACAATATCATCGAGCGAGGTGACCAAAGCGTTCATCTGACGCGCACTTTCGCGTTGCGTTTCCTCGGCGCGCTTGCGTTCGGTGATTACATCGAACACAGCCACGAAATACTCCCTGGCCGGGCTATAGATGGAAATGGAAAACCACATTTGCAACCCGGCAACAAATGTCTCGATTTTCTCCGGCTGGCCGGTTTGCGCCACACGGTCATAAGCCGCGAACAGTTCCGGGTCACTCTGACGAATACCGGGGATCACTTCCGAAACGCGTTTCCCAGTGACAGCCTTCAAGCCCGTCAATGATTCAAACGTATCGTTGACCGCAAGGTAAATGAAATCCTGCGGCTCGCCGTTTTCGTAGAGCATCCGGCAATAGGCGTAGCCTTCCTGCATGTTCTCGAATAAGCCGCGATATCTTTTCTCGCTCTCCACCAAAGCCTCTTCGGTGCGCCGGCGTTCGGTGATATCCGTAATAAAGCCCTCATAATACAAGATTTCACCCGAGGCATCCTTGACCGCACGCGCATTGGTCTGGATCCAAATCTGAGCGCCATCCTTACGGTTATTCTCGGCGATAAAATCGGAGACCATGCCGTTCTCATCCATCAGATTGATAAATCGTGCGCGCTCGGCAGGATCAATATAAATCTGTGCGGCGATATTTTCGATGGAGGCAAGCATTTCCTCGGGCGAGGCGTACCCGTACATGCGTGCCAGGACCGGATTGACACTAAGGTAGCGGCCATCCGGTGTGGATTGATAGATGCCCACAGGCGCATTTTCGAAGATGGAACGGTAATTGGCCTCCGCGCGGCTCAAAGCCTGTTCGGTACGCTTGTAATCGGTCAGGTTGGTGATTACAGCGATGGTGCCATTCAGCCTGCCATCCATCCAGCGAGGGACGCCTGTGATCAGCACGGGAATGGTATGACCATCCTTATGAACCAGGCGGGTCTCATAGGTGGAGGTCTGTCCGCCCCTCCGCTTTTCCAGAGCTGAGGCCAGCGCGGCCTGATCCTCCGGCGCCGTCAAATCCATGGGATGTTTACCGATCAGTTCTTCGGGTTGATAGCCGACCATGCGGGCATAGGCAGGGTTGATATATTCAAAACGAATTTCGGCATCGGTGACCGTCAGCCCTTCACCCATGGCGTTCATCACCTGCAAGTCAAAATCGCGTTCGGCCTGGAGCGCCAGTTCATCCCGCTTGCGCTCGGTGATGTTGGAATGAACTGCAACCCAAACTTTCCCATATTCAGGGTGGTCAAACTCGGAAACATTTGAAAAGCACCAGAAAGTTTCGCCATTCTTCCTGATGCTAGAAACTTCACCGCTCCACATGCCGGTCAGCCTCAAAGCGCTTTGGATTTCCTGCGCCACCTCTGCGGGACTCCGCGGAGTGGGAGCATTAACCACCGAAATGTCCCTCCCAACCAATTCCCCGGCTTCATAGCCAAACATCGCCTCGAATTTTGGGTTGGCATAAACGATGCCGGCATCACCGGCACTGATAAGAACGACCCCTTCCGCCATGTTTGTCATGATGGCAGCATGGAGGCGCAATTCATTCTCCGTCCGCTTGAGCGCGGTGATATCCTGCAAAACGCCCAAGGCATACTGAGGTAACCCCTGGGCATCGCGCACCAGCAAAACGCCCATCAGGCCATGGACAATATGACCATCCTTGTGAATATAGCGCTTCTCGACCTGATATCGATCCCGTTTCCCTGAAAGCAGTTCTTCAAATAAAGCACGGTCAACAGAAATATCTTCGGGATAAGTAATATCCGCCATCGTGCGAGCGCGCAATTCTTCCAGGGTATAACCAAGCATACGCTGGAGGGCCGGGTTGATCTCCTCAAAGTGGCCGGCAAGATCACCAAAGGCCAGGCCGATATCCGTGCCTTCGTAAATGGCACGCAGACGCGCCCGCTCTGCCTGCAGCGTTTCCTCCGCTTTTTTGCGTTCGGTGATATCGCGGGCTACGCAGTCCACAACCTCGATGCGATCCCCGGCATCCCTGTAATAGGTGACGCACTGTTCCACCCAGATCACCGTTCCATCGCGGCGAATCCAGCGCACCACAAGAGGATTGGGAGGAGGAACATTGGCGGCCAAGACTGCCGGAAGCAGGGAAAGATCGTCGGGATGCATGATCTTCAATGCCAAATCGGGGTCGGCGTAAAACTCTTCGGGAGAACAGCCGGTGTATGCAAGGGAAGCGGCACTGATAAATTCAAATTTAGGTGTGGGCAGGAGGCGATAGCGGTAGATCAGATCGGAGGCGTTCTCCGTGATCAAGCGATAACGCATTTCACTCTCACGAAGTTTTGTCTCAGCGAGCCGGTCTCGATGCAAATCGCGCCGCAGCAGAATGAAGATCAAGGCGGCGCTGGCCAGCACAAAGGCCCAACCCTTGTAGGTTTGCAAAGTAGTCAGAAGGGATATGCTCGGGACCAAGGCGGCAAGCAAACGGTCGGAGAGCAAAATCCAAAGCCCCCCGAACAGCAGATACAAAAGGGCGACCTTCAGGTCACCCCGAATGCTGGGAAACTTCATGGCAATCTCCATTAAACTAAAGAAGGTACATTAACGGAGATTATATTTACTTAATGGCTGTCTGAACATATGATGTTCATCACAAAATCGGGGGTAGTCGGATAGTTGAGTAGTTGAGTAGTTGGGTAGTTGAGTAATTGGGTAGTTGGATAGTTGGGTAGTTAGATAGTGTGAAGTTTTTCGAGGATCAAAGAAACGCTGGTAGTAAATTCATGATCTTCGGCATTCACATCCAACCTTAGCAGATTCCCGGAAGGGATGGTTGCCAGCCATGCATCCAGAAAGGAATTGAACAAGGCGGTATCCTCGGCGGAGGCAATGTTGATGCGTTGGCGTAAAGAGAGCCTGTCACGGATAACTTCTTCACGGGCAGTCAGATGGACGATGAGGTCGGGAAGCGGCAAAAGGACACGGGCTAAATCGTAAAAGCGGCGGCAGAGATCGAATTCGGGATCGGTGAGCCAGCCACGGGCATGGAAGAGGCGCGCAAAGCCGTGATAGTCCAAGTCCAGGCCGCCATCCATCAGTCCGATCAAGGGCGAGGCGCGCAATTCCCTTTCCTGTTCGGCGCGCAGAAGCAAATAATCCATTTGATTGGCAAGGCCGTAGCGTTTATCCTGCTTGAACAAGGCTTGAAAAGGGCGCCCGGCATGTGCCTCATACGCCGTCGCAAAATCGGCATGGCGGCTGAGGGCATCCACCAGAGTCGTCTTCCCCACACCGCTCGGTCCAACCACTTCAACCAGCCGGCCCATTTTATAACCACAAGTTGACCAGCGAGGCGCCGGTCACGGTTTTATCCCGAAGCGCTTCCCCATTTTTGACAAGCGTGGTGCGGCCTCCGCCGCCAGCCATATCGAGCAACTGGCCGCGCAGAAAAACATTCAGACCAGCGCGCGCACGGGTCAGGCCAATGCGCCCGGCCAGCGCGTACTTGCGCCAGGCATCGCCTTCAGTCAAGCGCTTCACATCGTTCGAATCCACATCGGAGGGATTAGCCCAGCCGCTATACCCGGGCCACGGCTGGTCCCACACCAGGGGATCGCCGCCGTTGGAAGGAACGGCGATCAAGTCCACAGCCATGTCATTCAAGCGTTCATAGCAAGAGGGGAACCACGAATCGGCGCAGATCAAAATCCCGAGTTTGCCGGCGGGGGTATCAAAGCAGGGCAAATCTTCAGAGGAGGCAGGGGTCATGAAAGGCAATTCCTCCGAGGTTGGATAGAGCTTGAGGACAAGGTTGGAATCGGCGCGTCCATCCGGAGCGTAAACGGGGGTCACACCGTAAAGCGGACCCTGGCCGGCGACCAACCTGCCATCCTGCACGCGAGGCGAAGGCAAGACTATCGAGCCGCCGATGAGCGTGACATGATAATCTTTGGCAATCCTGGACAACACAGAATGATACGCATCAGCCATGACAGCGGCTTTGAGACGAAAGACGGCAGCCTCCAATTTACCCTGCTCTTTGGCGGCGAGAAGCTGGCGCAGGAATCCAAAGATATGACGAAGGACGAGTCTGACTTCCGCAGTGGCAAGCTTATCGGTATGAAAAACGAAGGCGGGTTCATCCGCCAGAACCAGCCAGGTGCCAAAGTATTCGGGCAGTACGACGACCGTCTTATCCGCAAGCCAACGGCGATCCTGGGCGGCGGACATATAGCCATCCAATTTGGAATGCAAGGCCTGAGCCGAGGTGTAATCGGCGGCGGTAATGTAAGGCTCGATGCCCAGCAAATTGCCGCGGCCCGAGTTTTCGCCGAACTCAATACATTCTTCCAGATGCAAATCGCTCATGGATCATTCCCTTCCATCCAAACCAAAATTCGAACACGCACGAAGGTTAACCACGAAGGCACAAGGACACCAAGAATTTTTAAGACGCAGACGATTCAACCACAAAGGCACGAAGACACTGAGAGACGAGGAATTTTTGAGGCGCAAGCAATCTAAACACAAAGACACAAAGGCACTGAGACACAAAGAGCTTTTGAGGCTGGGACAAGTTCAGGAGGCTAATGGTTTCCGATGACCTCATCAGGATTCTTCAGCCAGGCAGATAAATGGCGAGTGTGTTCCTCATCATGCTCCACGAAGATTTCGATGAAATCCTCCACAGTCCCGGATCCGCCCCACGGAAATACCAGACGCTGATCAAACTTTTCAGCGGGCAGGTCTTGCAAAGTTTGTATTACCCTGAGGTGGCCGGCAGTGAATTCGCGGCGGCTGTGGGCGAGGTCGAGCGTCTCGCGGGTCGAAACGGTCTGCGCATTATAGAAATCAATGCCACGCACAGCGCTTTGAGGCACAGGCTCGTTCCGGGCATGAGCCTCCAGCGCCTCCACAATGGCATCATCCCAGCCGGAGATATGATCGATGTATTCCTTGATGGTCCAGTTCGGATAGATTTGTTTACCGGTGGGCGCCTGATCCACCAAAGCCGTGAGATTTTGACGCGCCGTTTCAAGCTGTTGAATAAGGGTCTCGCGCGAATTAAGCATGGTCGATTCCCAAACTTAAGAACATCAAGCCTGCCATTTGGCAAGTATAGCATAAGCAAAATAAGTCGAACAAGTCTAAAAAGTCCAACAGGTCGAACAAGTCAAAAAAGATAAATTCCGTGGTCAGTGCTCAGTCATGGAAAGCGATTATATATCCAGCAGCATACCGGCCAACAAGGCAGTGCGGGGCGCGAGGCTGGGAATATGGATGTATTCCAAATCCTTTTGATGGGCGTTGGCGCCGAAGGCGCCGAAGCCATCCAGCGTCGGAGCAAGACCGGCCGTGAAGTTGCCATCCGAGCCGCCGCCGACGCGCGCCGCGCCTACATTGAATCCGAGTTGAGAGGCGAGGCCCTGGGCCTTCTCCAGAAGCCGATAGGAACCGGCGGAAGGTTCCATGGGCGGGCGATTAAGTCCGCCCGTGATCTCATAACGCGTGTCTTCCAAAGGCCGGATGGCCCTCAGCGCAGAGTCGACACGGCGGGCCTCATCCAGCGACCAGATGCGGAGGTCCACGGCGAGATCCACATGATCGGCTACTACGTTCGCGACCGTGCCGCCCTTGATCACGTTCGGCCCAAGGGTGGTGCCTTTTTCCAAGTCCTGTAGTTTGACGAGTTCGTCAATCAAATGCGCGGCGCTGATAATGGCGTTCCGTCCCTTTTCCGGCTCGACGCCCTGATGTGCGGCCCGGCCAGACACGTGAATGTTGTAATCACCGATACCCTTGCGCGCGATCTTCAAGTCGCCGTTCATGAAAGGCGCTTCAAGAACCAAGACAGCCTGGGCGCCAACCGCCAGGTTTTGAATATAGGGCAAACCCGCCTCCGAACCAAGTTCTTCATCCGAGGTGAGGAGCAGGTCAACCGTCCAGGCCGGTTTTTGATGCAAGGCTTTCAAGGCCCGCAGCGCCCAAAGCGCCTGCACGAAGCCGGCCTTCATATCATAGGTGCCGGGGCCATAGGCGCGCTCATCCTTCACAGACCAAAGACTGTCCCATGCGCCGGGCGGGTAGACCGTATCCACATGGGCCAGCAATAATACCCGCTCGTGGCTCTGACCCTCAAGGCGGGCATGGATCACATCGCCGGCCGGGTTTGAGTGGCGCGTGACCTGCCCCAACTCAGAGAGCCATCTTTGAGTCACATCCTGCAAACGATTGAGGCCTTCGGCAAAATGCGAGGGCGTTTCAATGCGAACCAGGGTTTCAACGTCAGAGAGAATATCGGCGGTATGGTCCTGGAGGAAGGAAAGGAGGTTGTTCATATTGCGCGGTTCCTAGATTTGAACTTGAGGTATTGACAGGCTATTTAACCACGAAGTCACAAAGACACGGAGACACAAAACCTTTTTAATGATTTATTGGTAGCGATTCAACCACAAAGTCACAAAGACACAAAGAACACAGCAAGGGAACAGGGAATGGCAATTGGGGAATGGGTCATGGATCATGGGCCATAGGTCATGGAGGGCGGATGGCAACTCTACATTTCTGCGCCTCGTGGCGCAGAAGCAGCCGATGGCGGCGGGATATAAGCCGGATTTACTTCTTCAATAATCCTAAAAATGTCCGTGCAAAGCGGCGAACGGCTTTCGCAATTTTGATGGCTTCCCTGGTTTCTTCCAGAGTCGGTTCATCTCCCGAATAACGGGCACCAATCGCGTACCCCGATAAAAGGTCAAGTGAGCCAGCACTCATCCCCACAAAAATACCCGCTGATTCGCACAGATCATCCAAAGTACTTAAATCATGGACTTTCGGAAAGTCCTGATCCTTATACAGCAGCAATGCCTTCAAATACTTTTCAGCGCATTGCTGCGCATGAAAACAGGCGCTATACAGCAATGGCTTCTTAAGACGAATTAGATTGATCGCTGCGCTGTAATCATCCTCGGCGTGAGCTATCCATGATTTAAGTTCGCTGATTTCGGTCATAAAGAACTTTCCCCTTTCCAACAATTTCGCGAATGAAGAAACCATTATCCCTGCCCCCCCGCATGGCTTCATCCACCTCCTCCGGCGTCCTGACAATGATGTCGACAGGGAACCGGCGCGGATGAAGCAAGGAGGAAACGGTACGATACCTTTCCGCTTGTTTTGCCTTGGTTTCCATAACCACAAACAAATCCACATCGCTATCGGGTGTGGGAGTGCCGTACGCATACGAGCCAAACAGGATGATCTTCTCCGGCTTGAGTTCGGACACAATGCGTTCAACAGCCTGCGGCAAGGTCTCCGATACAGGCGGAAAACCGGTTGGGTGAACTTTGGTCTGGATGGGAAACATGGAAGCTTTCATATCCTGATTCTCTTATTTTGATTTTACCATTTATAGCGATCAATAGCCTTCTCAATGTCCATAGTGAATCTATGCTTTTTCATTTTTTTTAACGCGAAGCACGCGAAGTTCGCCAAGATTCTTGTTTTTTCTTCGCGCCCTTAGCGGTTCGTTCTCTGATCTTAAAAAACTATACCCTCTTCCATATGTTCTCACTTGCCACACCTGGATTAATTCTGCCGATTTTCCATGGGTCATTCGCGTCATTCGCAAATTCGCATAATTCGCGTTAAAGGTTTCCGAACTTTGGTAGAATCACTGCCATGCAACTGCGACGAATGAGTCTATTGGCGATGCTGGCTGTAATCCTGGCGGCCTGCTCATCCAATTCCAATTCAAACAATTCCTATCCGACGTACGATCCGTTCCTGCCGTTAAGCGCCACGCCGAATGCGAATGAAACCGCAACGCCTGCGCCGACGCGCACCGCAGGGCCAACACCGACGCGGGCGCAATTGTCGGTAACCATGCCTCCGACACGCGATCCGAATTCAGCCTTCACCACGCCGACGGCCGATGCGCCGCACGCGCTGCCGACCCTGCGCCAAAACGCGGCGCAGTACACCGTTCAAAGCGGGGACACGCTCGGCAATATTGCCCAAAAATACGGCATCAGCGTGGATGCGCTGGAACAAGCCAACGGCATCAGCGATCCAAACTTAATCACCGTGGGGCAAATGCTCAACGTGCCACAACCGGTCGCGGGTCAGGCCGGAACGGCATTCAAGATCATCCCCGATTCCGAGCTGGTGTATGGGCCAGCCAGCGCGCAGTTCGATGTATCTGCATTCATTCAAAATCAGAACGGATACCTGGCAAGCTACACGGAAGAGGTCAACAACGAACCGATGACCGCCGCACAAATCGTCATTCAGATCGCACAGGATTATTCGGTCAACCCGAGGCTGCTGCTGGCGCTGATCGAATATCGAAGCAAGTGGGTCACACGGCTCAACCCCGACCCGGCCACGCTCGATTATCCGCTGGGCTTCAGCGAACCGAACCACGTGGGTCTTTATCACCAACTGGCATGGACGGCGAACGAACTCAACCGGGGCTTTTATCTTTGGAACGAGAACGCAGCCGCCAACTGGGTGCTGGCCGGCGATGGAAGCAATGTGCCGGTCGATCCGACCATCAACGCGGGAACAGCGGGAATTCAAAACCTGTTTGCGCAACTGGATGACCGCACGACCTGGGATACGGATGTCAACGCTTCCGGCTTATTCCAAACCTATTCATTCCTATTCGGCAGTCCGTTCGACTATGCCATCGAACCATTGATCCCGCTGGGATTGACCCAGCCGACCCTGCAGCTGCCCTTCGAGCCGGGTGTAACCTGGGCATTTACGGGCGGCCCCCATGCCAGTTGGGATTCGGGATCGAACTGGGGGGCGCTGGATTTTGCGCCGCCGGATGTCCAAGCCTGTGCAACCGCCAGCGAATGGGAAACTGCGGCAGCCGATGGCTGGATCGTGCGGGCCGGGAACGGCGCCGTGATCGAAGACCTCGACAACGATGGATATGAACAGACCGGCTGGGATATCCTTTATATGCACGTGGCGGCACAAGACCGCGTAGAAGCCGGGACTTATGTATATGCGGGTGACCGCATCGGGCATCCCTCCTGTGAAGGCGGCATCGCCAATGCCAGCCACCTGCATATTGTCCGAAAATATAACGGCGAATGGATCGCGGCGGACGGCGAACTGCCGTTCATATTGGACGGCTGGGTGGCGAGCGGGAACGGTATCGAATACGACGGTTACCTGAAGCGCGGCACGCTCACGCTGGAGGCGGCTGAAGGCGCCACCGGCCAGAATGAGCTTTCGCGGTAGAGGAAGGGATTCGGGAATGGGGATTCGGGATTCGATACTCGTTATTCGAGAATCGGGATTGGTGGATAGGGAATGGTAATTGGTTCATGCTTCATGAAAGAGGAGATTGCTTCGAGAAGAACACTCTCGCAATGACACAGGTTAACATGACATTTTCACATTCCAATTTAATCAAGGCGGGTATAATTCCTGGAACGGGTACACTGTGAAACGTTTCCTCACGATTGCATGTATTGCCTCCATCATATTGACCGCGTGTGAACAATCGCCTTCTTTATGGGGAAGCTATGCGACACCCACCGCCGAAAATACAACATCCAGCCCTATGATCCCTTCGACCGATCCGGCCCTGAATACCGCAAGTCCGATCCCGCAAGCTACGGCAACCTTCACGCTGACCCCCACCTCCGTGCCGTTCTTAACATACACACCGCTGCCGACCCAAAGCATGCCGGCCGCAAACATAACAAGCCTGCCCCCCACGTTCGATGTACCCACGTGGCTGTACTACTCACAGAGCGGTGATACGCTCCCGGCAGTGGCGGCACGCTTCAACGTCAACGTTTCCGACATCCGTTCCACTGCGGACATTCCGCAGAGCGCACTGATCAACCCCAACACACTGCTGATCATCCCCAAACGCATCACAGACCCGACCACACCGAATATCCAGATGATCCCCGACAGCGAAATGGTCTTCTCCGCCACCAGCGTCAATTTCGATATCCCAAGCTACGTCAGCCAGGCAGGCGGCACGTTGAGCAGTTATCGTGAATACCTAGGCACAACCGGCTGGACCAGCGGCGCGGGAGAAATCAAACGCGCGGCGATTGAAAATTCGATCAACCCGCGGCTCTTGCTGGCGGTGTTGGAATATGAAAGTCATTGGGTACGCGGCCAGCCGCTGGATGCCCTGCACACCGATTATCCGATGGGTTATCAAAACCAACTCTATAAAGGGCTGTTCAGCCAATTGGTATGGGCAGTGAACCAATTATCCATTGGATATTACGGCTGGCGGACCGGCACAATCACCTCGCTCAAATTTGCAGACGGCAGCAGCCTGCGCATCGACCCGCGCCTGAACGCCGGAACAGTCGCTATTCAGTATCTCTTTGCGCAACTCCACAGCCAGTCGGATTGGGCACAGATCATCAATTCCAGCCAGGGCTTTTCGAACTTATACAGCCTGATGTTCGGCGATCCGTGGGCACGCGGCGACAGCGTCAATCCCATCCTGCCGCCCGGATTGAAACAACCCATGTTAACCCTGCCGTTCGAGCCGCATGTGGAATGGAGTTTCACAGGCGGGCCGCACGGCGCGTGGGAACACGATGGCTCGCTGGCGGCGGTCGATTTCGCACCGACCTCCGACCACGGAGGCTGCGCGGTGACCTCGTACTGGGCGGTGGCGGCAGCGCCCGGTTTGATCGTGCGCTCTGAAAACGGAGTGGTGGTCGAGGACCTGGACGGGGATGGATTCGAACAAACCGGCTGGGACCTGGTTTATCTGCACATGGCAACCACAGGCCGCGTGCCGGTGGGAACATGGGTCAACCGGAACGATCACATCGGGCATCCATCCTGCGAAGGAGGCATCGCCACCGGAACCCACTTGCACTTCGTGCGAAAATACAACGGCGAATGGCTCGCAGCGGACGGCCCGATCCCCTTTGTGCTGAGCGGATGGACGGTGCATGCCGGTGCCGCGCCTTATCTGGGCACCCTGACACAAAATGGACAAACCATCATCGCTTCCCAAGTCGGAGAATTCAAATCCATCATCTTCCGCGATCCGAATGACTAAATACCTTTATACAAAACGTCCCGAAGGTTTCCGTAATTCAAGCAGGTTTTTCCTAAAACCTTCGGGACGGTGCATAAAATTCCGCGAACCGAATGAATAAATTGATCAGCATCCTCCTGGCAGTGGGGATTCTATGTACAACCACAGCCTGCACTACAGACCACCCCCTCCTTCCCCCGCTCCAACTTCAGGGAACGAGTCTGGCGACCACCACCGACAGTTCCACTCCCATACCGACGCGGGAGGCATATACACCCGGCGAATTGGTGGATTACATTGCTCAATCCGGCGACACGGTCGCCAACCTGGCGCCGCGCTTCAACACCACGATCCAGGAAATCATGGCGGCCAACCCGATCATCCCGGCAGACGCCACCACCATGCCGCCCGGCCTGCCGATGAAGATCCCGATCTATTACCGTGAATTATGGGATACCTCCTTTAAATCCATACCGGATAATGCCTTCGTGGACGGGCCAACCGTGATCGGCTTCAACAGTTCGGCCTTCGCCGCCTCACAGCCTGGCTGGCTCAAGAATTACGTGGGCTATGCGGGCGGGGAGTATCGCAGCGGGGCGGAAGTCGTGGATTATGTGGCGACCAACTACAGCGTCAGCCCCAAGCTGCTGCTGGCCGTGCTCGAATATCAAACCGGGGCGTTAAGCAATCCGGTGCAAATACAAAAACAGTATGTGTTGGGATTCAACCGGGAATATTCCGGCACACTCTACTATCAACTCATCATCGCGGCGGAGACGCTCAACAACGGATACTACGGATGGAGGGCCGGAAACCTGATCGAGTTTGACAGGCCGGATCAAACCATTGTCCGCCCCGACCCATGGCTGAACGCCGGCTCGGTGGGAATCCAATATTATTTTGCACAGTTGTTATCCGGGACGGATTATGATCGCGCGGTTGGACCGGATGGGCTGGCAAAAACATATAAGGACCTATTCGGGGATCCGTGGACAAACAATTTCGTGCTGATCCCGGGCAGCCTGCACCAACCTCCCATGCTGTTACCCTTTGCCCGCAACGAGACCTGGACATTTACAGGCGGGCCGCATACAGGCTGGGGCTCAGGGGAACCGTTTGCAGCAATTGACTTTGGGCCTCCGTCCGAGTTCCACGGTTGTTTTACGGTCGAACCCCAGAACTATGCGGTGGCGGCGGCCAGCGGATTGGTGGTACGCTCCGATGTCAACGGATTGGCGCTCGACCTGGACGGCGATGGAAATGAACGCACCGGCTGGGTGATCTTTTACCTGCACCTGGCAGGCGCGACGCGCGCACCGGTGGGAAAACAATTACAGGCGGGGGACTTTATCGGATATCCCTCGTGCGAAGGCGGCGAAACCACCGGCACACATGTCCACATCGCGAGAAAATACAACGGCGAATGGATGCTGGCGGACGGCCCGCTGGGATTCAACCTGGAAGGCTGGATCGTCCATGACGGCCCGGCGGCTTATCAAGGCACAATGACGCAGAACGGTCTGACGGTGACCGCCTGCGCATGTTCGGATTTCTATAGTCAGGTGAGGTCGGGAAGATGAGGAATGGTAATTGGATCATGGGGAATGGTAAATGGATGATGGATCATGGATCGTGGTTGATGGAGGATTGAGGAAGAGATATTCGATATTGGATATTCGGGAGTCGGGAATCGTGAATAGATCATAGGTCATAGATCATGGTTCATGGGGCATGGGTAATGGGACCGGGCCTAGCCTTACCCCAGTGATGCGTCGCACCTGACGGGGAAGCCAAGCCGTTTAGCCCCGGTCGCCTCCGGCGTGCTTCGCGACCCTCACCCCTAACCCCTCTCCGATAAGCGGAGAGGGGAAGCATTATGGATGGAGACGGCAACCGCATACAATGAATCCAGCGCTATCGGTATAAGTCGGCGCGGGTGGAGGGAACACTGCTTTTTCCGTCGAACGTCAGCTTCGCAAGGAGGGTCTGGTTGACATTGAGGCTTCCGGACTCGAAGCCGTAGGCCGAAGAGGACATATACAACCGCCAGGTCCGGTAAGTGACTTCATCCGAGGCTTTGACTGCTTCCGTGCGGCGAGCGGCGAGCCGGTTGACCCACTGACGCAGAGTGAGCGCATAATGTTCGCGCAGGTTCTCCAGGTCACGGACTTCAAAGCCCGCATTCTCAGCCATCAGATTGACTTCGCTGACGGGAATCAGTTCGCCATCCGGGAAGATGTAACGCTGTTGGAAAATGCCGAGTCCCAATACACGCTTTTGAATGAAGCCCTGCCGAGCTTTCTCCAAGCCGGCGCGCTGCGAGATGCCATGATTAAGGAATAGTCCGCCGGGTTTTAGCAAGCGATAGGTGTGGGCAAAGTATTCGGGCAGGTGGCTCCGGCCGACATGCTCGAACATGCCCACGCTTACGATCTTGTCGAAGGATTCATCACCGAGGATGCGGTAATCCTTCAGTTCAACGGCGACCCGCCCCTGAAGCCCGGAACGAGCGATGGCTTCATCTGCATAGGCTTTTTGATTTTTGCTAAGCGTTACACCCAGTACGTTCACGCCATATTTTTGGGCGGCATAACGGGCCAGGCCGCCCCAGCCGCAACCGATATCCAGCAGGCGCTCCCCGGGCTGCAAGCGCAGTTTGCGGCAGATGTGTTCCAGCTTGAGTTCCTGCGCGGTATCGAGATCCTCCCTGCCAGTGGGGAAATAACCGCACGAGTATTGCAGGTTTTTATCAAGCCAGAGCGAATAGAAATCATTGCCAACATCGTAATGATATTGAACTGCGGCGCGGTCACGTTCGAGGGAATGAACGGCGCCGCGCAGTTGGAGAGGCCCGCGCCCCTGCGGCCGCGCAGGACCTGAAACGGGCAACGCCAACAGGTCCAAGCCCATTTTGAGGATTTCTCCTGCGGAGAAGGAGCGAGAAGCCAGACCATCCATCAGGGCGAACGCCGAAAAGATGTCGCCTTCGATGTCGAAATCATCCCGGATGAAAGCCTCACCCATTGAAAGCTCGACGGGCGGTGTGAACATACGCCGCAATGCGCCGGCATGACCGAGAACGAGATGAAAAGCCGAGTCACCCTCCACAGGCAATTCGGTTCCATCCCACAGACGGATGCCGAAATGGCGAGGTGAGGGAAAGACATGTTCGAGCAAATCGGTCGTGCGACGGATCACAGGTTCAGCATGTTTCAAAGAATAGGTTTGTGTCATAAGGGTCTCCTTTCGGGAAGGTTTGAAGGTTGGATGGTTTGATGGTTTGACAGTTGGAAGGTTTAAGGTTGGAAGGTTACAACTTCTCCTTATTCATTTGCATGGAGGCCTGCTGGCGCCGGTCTTCCTTGCCGCGCACCAGCGAAAAACCGGCGGCGACGATGCAGAGAACCACAGAAACCTCGAAGGCGCTGCGGATGCCGATCACAAACACCTGCATGGCCTGCGAGCCGAGCGCGATGTCCGTTCCTACAAATAGCTGAAGCATTTGCGCCTGAGGCAAACTGCCGGCCGCCACCGCCAGGGCGAGGGCGTAGCTGATCACCATGCCGGTCTGCCGCAACGTGGCAAGGGTGGCCGAGGCGACGCCGAGACGATGGGCAGGCGCACCATTCATGGCGGCGCTCGTATTGGGCGACCAGAAGAGACCGCCCCCCAAACCCATTAATGCCAAACCGAAGGCGATTTCCCAGTAGGGTGTAACAGGCGAGAGCCGCGTGATGAACCATCCAAGCGCCAAGCCTTGGATCAACAAACCCGCGGTAGCCGGCAGGCGCGCACCAATGTGATCCGCCAGCAAGCCGCTCAAAGGTCCCATCACCGCGCTGACGATAGAGAGTGGAATGAGCAAAAGCGCCGCCATCAGCGGTGGATAGCCACGCACTGCCTGCAAATAAAAGATGATCAGAAAATCAACTGCGAACATAGCCAGCGATTGCAGCATGGCGGCAAGCACCGAAAAGTTGTAGACGCGGTTCCGGAAGAGGAGCGGGTCGAGCACGGGGTTTTGTGAGCGCCGCTCCCATGCAAAGAACCCAACTAACATGATCACGAACAGAGCAAAGAGCGCGATGATCGGGGGCGAGGTCCAACCGTCCTGGATGCCGAGTGTCAGTGCGATCAAAAGCGCAAGCAAGCCCAGACTGAAGGTTCCCGCGCCCACGGGGTCAAACTTTTCAGCGCGGTTGCGCGTGGACATTTCCTTGAGGGCGCGATAGCCCCACAGGGTACCCAGGATGCCAATGGGTACGTTGATGTAGAAAATCCAGCGCCAATCTGCGGCGGCCAGGATCAGGCCGCCGAGCAGTGGACCGGCGATGCCGCCCAGCGCCCAGGTGACACCGTTAATGCCGAGCGCGCGTCCGCGCTCATTGGGCGGAAAGACTTCGGTGATGATGGCAGGGCCGTTTACCATTATCAGCGCCGCGCCGGCGCCCTGCACCAATCGAAACAGGATCAACTGCGCTGCGTTCTGCGATAAGCCGCAAAGCGCCGAGCCTATGGTAAATATCACAAAGCCAAGGTTGTATAAGCGCACGCGGCCGAACATGTCGGCAATCCGCCCAAAGGTTAGCAAAAAGACCGTACTAATGAGGATGTATCCCATGATGACCCAGATCATTTCGATCAGGTCGGCATGCAGTTTCACCATCATATCGGGCAGCGCCAGGATAACGATGGTACTGTCAATTGAGGACATCAGTGCGCCGATGGTGGTGACGCTCAGTGCGATCCATTTATATTCGATGCGCCGGTGCATTCCGATTGGGGTGACTGCTTCAACGTTCTCGATAGGCTTGCCGGATTTTGCCATGCTATGCAGGCTCCTTGTATAGCTGTGTAGTAGAGTAGACAACCAAAAATGCCATTAAAAGCATGAGCGGCAGGATAACGGCGGAGGTTGTATATATGGCGCTTGCGGTTGGGCCGGGAAGCAAGGGGAAAAAGCAAGCCTCAATTATCAACGAGAGAATTGTAGAAACAAGTGAATGCGTTTTCAAGGAGAATCTCTTCCGATTCATCGGGAGAGATTTTATTACTAAATTTGAGCCGGATAAAGTGACAAACGGCATATATTCGACAGGCGTAGGGGATGGGAAATGGAGGCTGGTGAATGGTAAATGGTGAATAGTGAATGGTGAATAGTGAATAGTGAATTGTGAATGGTAAATAGTGAATGGGGCGTGGATCATGGATCATGGCGGCTGGGCCCTAGCCCTACCCCTGCCCTCGCCCTTCTGAACATCTTGGTTCAGAAGCAGCCGAAGGCGGCATAGCTTCCTGGTCGGTAGAACGCCGACCTACGGAAGTGCTTCGCGAACGCCGCCTCGGCTAGCAAATACGACGAGGAAATTTTGGGATGAAGATTCAACAGTTGAATCGTCGATATTTAGGGAGGGGCTAAGAGGAGATTACTTGCCGGAGGCACGCTTCGCGGTTGTCAGGGAAAACACCGAGGGCGCAAGCCTTGCGCCCCTACGCCTTCAACACGATGCCAGCATGTTTACAGGAGATTGTTCGCCAGAGGCACGCTTCGCGGTTGTCGGGAAGAACGCCCTTCCTTGCAATGACATCAGGATGATTCTTTAAGAGCACGCTCAAGAAGGTCTGCCACTTTGAGTTCACCTGCCCATTTGCGCAGGTATTCGAGATCGAGGTCGCCGGCCTGAGTTTTCAGCACGCCGAGGACGTCGCGCCACTGACGGTCTGAGACTTCGCCGCCCATGCGATACCATTCGAGTTTGGAGAGGATCGTATCTTCAGGGCTGGTGATGTAAACACTTTCTTCCGGATCGGTGGCAATTACGGATGATCGCCTCCGTTCCAATTGCATTTGATCAAAGGCGCGCGCTTTGCGGATAAAGATATCCACTTTGAAGGCGGTTTCGTAATGGATCAGGTTGAAACTGCTGTGGTGTTCGATCGCGTCTTTCATCATTTCGTCATCGGCATAAAATTCTTTGGAAAGAACCGCAACCAACGGCTGGATATGTTCCATACGCATGTCCGCCACAATATCCACATCCAGCGTGGAACGCATCACGCCGTGCAGGGAACTGGCAAGTGAGCCGCCCACCGCATAGGGAATTCCGAGTCGTTCGAGAGTATGTGTAACGAGCAGGGTCACGCGGGTGGATTCACTTGGCATGATCGTATACCTTGCGCGCCAGTTCTGCGCCAAGCATGAGTTCCGCCAACATGCGCTTTACTTGTTCGGGCGTTGCGTTGGGAAACCGTTGTTTAATGCCCGTGATCGCCAGGGTTTTGACGGTTTCATTCAATCCGTCCACAATGGAAAGTTTTTTCCACATGGGCATGCGCCGGATGAATTCGATTTGCATTCGTTCGGCTTTTGGATGCGTGTCGGAAGATAGGATGCTCATGGGTTAAGTTCCAAGTGTCGGGTACATTTTACTGCTCATTGCATAAATCTCTAAAGCGGGGGTTCTTTTTCACTCATCTTTCTGCTGGTAAACCACATTTTCCCCTTCTTTCAATGACTTCGATGCAGTTTCAACTGGCAGTGTCTCTGCTGCAAGATGCTCGAATTGATCCGAGAACTTGCCGAGTTTTTTTCCAAGTTCCGTGTATTTATTTTGGGTATTGGTAATGTTTGTGCCGAGTTTTTCGTAATTTTCTTCCACGCCATTCAAAACCAATTTTAGAGAAGAGATGCGTTCGAGAATTTCACGCGCGTTCTCTTCGATTTGCATACCTTTCAACCCAAAGACAACCACCTGCAAGTACGCAAAGAACGAATTCGGCGAGACAGCAATTACTCGTTTCTGCATCGCATAGTTGAACAATTCGCTATTTGAGATGATCTCGTAGTAGACATTCTCGGCGGGAATGTACATCATTACGAATTCAAATGTCCCCTCTGCGGGAAGAATATATTTGGATGTTTCGTCAATGCGATCCTTCACCACCCGCACAAACGCACTTTTAGTTTTGTGATTTTCCGATTCGTCGCCATCGAAGCCCTGAAGAGGAAATTTTGAATCGACTGGCAAAATACGCTGGCCCAGGAACAGCACCGCATCCACGCGCGTATTATTTTGAAAGGAGTACTGCATGCGGAAATATTTCGCCGGCAATACTTGAGAAAGCAGGTTTTCAAGCAATATTTCGCCAAAGCCGCCGCGTCGAAGTGGAGACTGCAAGATGTTGTGCAGTTTGTTGATATCATCGCCAAGTTCCAAAACCCGATTTGTTGATTCTGTGACTTTGCCAAGCGTTTCCTTGACTTCTCCAAATATAGCCACCTGACTGGTGACGGATTGCAAACTGCTCTCCACCTGCTTTTGGATGGCGTCGAGTTTGCCTGCCAGGTTTGCGATTTGTTCATTGTTCTGCGGAATAGGTTTTGAAACCCGCATGGCAAGCCATACAACTACTCCGATGAGTACGAGCAGAATCAATAAGACCAGAAAGAGCAAGATAACAAGTATCGTTTCCATAATCTCTTATTTCACCTCATACACCTTCAACACTTCATCCCCGTAGTGATTGATGACCTTGACCGCGATCTTGCCTTTTTTGGACGGTTTATCGAAGGGGATGGACACGTTCGTGTAGAGCGCACTCCAGGCGGATTCGTCAATTTCGGCGCGCAGGGCGCGTTTGAGTTTGTCGTAGGGTTCATCGGCGCCGGTGAAGTAGGCGTGGCGGACGATGAAGGTTTCTTCGTTATAGTCGGTGTCAATGAACCAGCAGGCGATATCGTCGGTGGAGTTGGAGCGGATTTCGCCGGTGGTGGGGTCGTAAACGTCGAGGCCGTTCAATTTCACGTAGTAACGACTTAAGTCGTCACTACGAAGAATTTCGAGATCGGGTTCGCCGAAGACCATGAAGAGATTGCCCGCGCCGGTCTTCTTGAGGAGTTCGTCGCCCATGGCAAGATCAGGATTCATACGGGTAGGGAGAACGGTCAACTTACCGTAGAGTTTGGTCTCTTCGTTGATATAGGGATCAAAGGCAAAACCACAAACAATAAGCAAGTCAAAACCAATGCCCTTGACGGCTTCTTTGGCGGCTTCCTTGACCTGGTCAGGACTGACGGTTCCAAGTTCAGGGCCAATCGAAACGGCCACACGACGCGACCTAACTCCCGGCCCTTTCCCTGCAAGGGAAGGGGAGTCAGGGAGTCGTTCGGTGTATTCACCCACCGCATGAATCCAAGTGCCCGCGAAAGGTTCAAGGCTGTCGAATTTCAGGCGTTGATTCTTGATGGTGTTTTGAACGCCCGAGGTTTTTAGATTGGCAATGATCATCTGAGTGAAGTCTTGAGTGTTGAGGGCGTCCTCCCTGAATGTTGTGGTCGGATCGTCGGCGGTGAGGACACGATGCGGGGACAGACTTTCCACGGTAAACGGGCCCGAGACGCGCACGCGCTTGTTGTCTTGATAGGGCTTATCGTAAAGAAACTCGGTATCGGCGCGGCGGGCGATGGAGGCGTCAATTTCCTGCTGGCGTGCCCGGCGCAGTTCCCAATATTCTTGTAGTAACGACTTTAGTCGTTCATTATCACCGACTGAAGTCGGCACTACGTTTTCTCTCGGAATCTCCCATTCTTCCCATTTTTGCTTGGCGAGTTTGTTGATCTCGGCGCGCAGGTCTTCAAGTTGGGTCTGATATTTAGCGTGGATCGCGTCTATCTCTTCGTTGTTGGCAATGGATTTGAGGGTGACATGCGGGACGCGTTCGTAGACGAAGCCCTTCTTAATATCATTCGTAGTGACGACTTCAGTCGTTCCGCCAAAGCGACTAAAGTCGCCACTACGATTGAGTTCTTGTTCTTTCTTGCGGCCTTCAACGGAATCGGCTAAAAGATAATAGGGATAACGCCCGGACATTAAGCGCGTGCGTGCCAAGGCAATGGCGACGCGCGAGGTATCTATCGTGATCCAGCGGCGACCCCATTGTTCGGCAACGTAGGCCGCGGTACCAGAACCGCAAGTTGGATCAAGAACCAAATCGCCCGGGTCGGTGGTCATTAACATGCAACGTTGGATTACCTTAGTTGCTGTTTGAACTACATAGACTTTGTCTTCCGTAAAACTACCGGTGCTTGTATCGATCCACAATGAACTTATCGGAGAAACAGGAAAGTCGCCTGTAAACCTTACATATCTAAGAGTCTTCCCAGATATGCCTAAACGATTTGCCTTTTTCAATTTTTCCATACCCGAATTGTTTGTCTTCCAATAGCCAGGGTCTGGCACGAACTGTTTATTGTTCAAGCCAACAGGAAATCTTGATACTGCACCGCCACTTTGAGAAGTGATATTGTCAAGAACATATAATTTCAGAGTATCTTGTATTTGTGAAAATTTTTCTTCTTCATCATTTGTTAAAATGCGTCGTGTGCCATCTGAGAATTCAGCATATTTACGAACATCAGATGGAGACATATCTTTCATCGAAAATAACTGACGATACTTTACTGTTTCTTTATGCTTCGCATACCATAGGATGTAATCACCCACTTCAGCAAGTAATTCACTTGTTTGGCTGGTTGTACTTTTAAAGTGTATTGAATTACAGAAATTCTCGCTACCGAATACTTCATCCAAGATATTGCGAACTAAATGCACATTTTCATCGCTAATTTGAACAAAAATACTTCCGCTTTCAGAAAGTAATTCGCGCGCCGTCACCAAGCGGTCGCGCAAATAAGCCAAATACGAATGAATGCCCAACTGCCAGGTATCGCGAAAGGCTTTCACCTGTTCGGGCTGGCGCGTGGTGTCTTCGGCTTTGCCATCCTTCACATCGCGCTTGCGTGTGCTGACCTGCCAGTTCGAGCCAAACTTGATGCCATAGGGCGGGTCAAAGTAGATCATCTGCACCTTGCCCTTGAGTCCCTCCTTCTCGGCAAGGGAGGTCATGACCATCAACGAATCACCCAGGATCATGCGATTCGTCCAATTCTGTTCGTGGTGATAAAAGTCCACGCGGTCTTGGAAGGAGAGGCCGTTGAAATCAGAGAACAAAGTCGCTTGTTGAGGTTGTCCCTTCTCTGCCTCCGCCCGCACCAATTCGACAATGGCTTGCGGCTTGATATGCTCCTGAATGTAAATCGGTACGGCAGGCACAGCCAAAGGATGACTATCCTGTTCATCCTTGCCCTTCCATACCAGTTGCGGATCAAGCGAGGGGTCACGCGGATAAAGCACCGTCTTCGGCGCTTTCTCTTCTTCGGCGATAAAGTCGCGCAATTCCTCGGTCGGGATGTTGGCGCGCTTGTCCTTGTGCTTGACGGCGTCAACGGGGGTGGAGAGTTTGGGGGTGGAGGGTTTCTTTTTAGGAGGCATACATTTCCTTTAATCGTAGTAACGACTTTAGTCGTTCTCGTCATGTAAACGAATAAATTCGTGACTACGAGTCTTCATCGTTATTGGGACGAATAAATTCGTTACTACAGCTCTTCCGAGTCAATCGGAGTGGAGAGCTTGGGGGCGGAGGGTTTCTTTTTAGGAGGCATGAAATTTCCTTTAATCGTAGTAACGACTTTAGTCGTTCTCGTCATGTAAACGAATAAATTCGTGACTACAGCTCTTCTCGTTATTGGGACGAATAAATTCGTCACTACGGCATATCATTGTCATTAAGAACGATTAAAATCGTTACTACATGTCTTTATTACATGTCATCCCAATCCCGGCCAAAATCTTTTTCGGGTGGATGGGCATTCCATTGCTCACGCAGCCAATCGCGTCCGTAGTCTTCGTAATATAACGATAAACTCGACCATTGCCAATCGTATGTATTCTCAACATATCCATGTTTTACAGGATTGTAGTGGATGTAATTCAATGCCCGATAATAATGCGCATCGTCGCGGATCATGCGATCTGCAAACTTGTACCACACTTTGCGCTTCCCGCTCAATCCATCCGCACGATTCCAATCAAGGGAAGTGACCCCGTGCAATTGTTTGAGCGCCGCTGAAACATGGTCAAGCGATTCCACGCCAGACAAGATGTGATAGTGATTTGCCAGCACAACCCATCCCACAACTTCCGCGTCGATCTCATGAAAAGCAGAAAGTAAACATTTTTGGAACTCGGTGCGTCGCTCAGGCGAATCCATTATGCGAAGGTGTTCGAAATTCGCGGCGGTAAGCAGGTAATATCCCGCTTCACGAAACGGGTGCGGCGGCGCATGAAGCGGATAACCCATCGCCTTTCTTTGGGCGATAAGTTCTGCTTGCTGTTCCGGAGTGAGCGTGCGGTATTCGTAAGGCATGTATCGTACTTCCATCATTGTAGTGGCGACTTCAGTCGCTCCGTACGAATGACTAAAGTCATTACTACGACTGATGCCCCTGAGTGAATCCGCTGTGATTGTTGGCGCGCTTGTCCTTGTGTTTGACGGAGGCAATCGGAGTCGAGAGTTTGGGGGTGGAGGGTTTCTTTTTAGGATGCATGGAGTTATTTAGCCTTCAGTTCTTTGATTTCCCAATAATTTAAGCAGTATGGGTCACCGTTATTTCGGCGAAAATGAGGAATAAGATTGTAGTAAAAATCCAGCGGTATATCTTTAGCTTTTAAGATCGCAGGTTTATAGGTAACATGTACGCGTAATAAAAATTCCACTGGTTTCTTAAAAGCCACTTCTTCAGGAGTGTCTGGGTCGTTTTCAGGATAAACCAATTGCGGAAATTGTTTAAGCAGAAAGCCTTCCAAGCCTTCTGCTTGAAATCTGGCAGAGGGCTGGGTCTCCTTCATCTTATCAGGTGCAATTTCGAAATTGTCCTTCTCCATGAAATAATGCCATTTGGCCGTCCATCGCAGCCAGCGCGAAGTTGGAAGTGAAAGAGCCGCCCGCAGTCTTACATTGATAGCGGCGCGATCATTGCTATGGTTCTTAAGAATGAAAGCCAAACAAGTCTTGAGACCGCTTCCACAACTACGCTCGTGAACCTGGAGAGAAATACGTGGATGAAAAGCTGCTTCGAACTGCCTTTTTGTATAAACAATACTCAGGTTCGTATAGAATATACTTAAGATCGTGCCGAGAATTGAAAATAAGATAGCAAGGCCGCTTAAGGTTTCACTGTTTAATCCAAACATTTATTTATCTCCTCGGCTTCCAAACCAACGATCCGTTATAAGCTTATTCATCATCTTTATCCTGAACAACAGACTCCGTCCATTCGCCGCCCAAAAGTTTTTCGTTATCTGCTTCCACTCTAAGCGCCAGGGACTTGAATTGATCGATCAATTCTTCATATTCATAGGAGTCGTGGCTGGCTGAACGCAGGATCCGGATGGCGGGTTGATAGATTGCCTGAATAATATCCAGTGAAATGATATGATGCCCAAATGCCTCGAAATAGGCATCCTCCGGTTGTTTTTCCAGGAAGCGGCGCATCTCTTCAACATCCGTCCGGCGAATCTCCTCCAGAAATAGCCGGATCAACCGGAATTTATCGATCAAATACCCATAACTGATTGATTTTGGAAAATGATCGCCCTCCACATACGTATCCAGCATCACTTCCTGAAGATAATCTATGTTGTGAACCAGATGTTTGATATAGCCCGTGCCTATATCCGTTAACTGCACCCAATCTCCATTATATTTCTTGAGAGCCATATCCTCATAATGATCAAAGCCATTTGAACGGATCAGCTGATTCCAGATCTGCATCATATCATTCATTGCTTCCAGGACAATATTCCCGTCATAACCGAACGAAGTCATTACATTAACGATCTCGCTAATCCTGCGCTGATTCTGATCCGTACCGCTGAGATAGGAAAGGATACGGGATTTGATCAATAACTCGCCGCTCGCGCGCGTTGACACGCGGAAAAGATGCTCGATCCCGCCATTTGGTTTCCAATGAAGCTGAGGCTCATCACCTCGAATACAAATCCGTATAAGATCGCGAGCATGCAGCGCCTCATCGTTCATTTCCGCAATGCTGGCGTTAAATATGTTTTGCGCGATCAGAAACGCTGACCGGATGCTTATGCCAGAGGCATCGTTGACGAATTTTGTGAACGATTGATTATGGTCATTTCGAATGGTTTGATTTAGCCGGCCAACAAAATTCTTTATGGTTTCAAATTGCTCGCGGGTAAGCCCGCCATCGGGCTGGAAAAATCGATCAGGGTTATCACAAAATTCCTGCAATCGGACAAGGATAATATTGGAGGGTAAATTCCCGTGATGGGATTCTCTATCAATAACTCCGGTTCCCATGCCAAGCCTGTCGAAAGCTTCCGGTCTGATTAGCAGCATGAAGGTGGGGCCTTCCCGGTGGGTATGAGTATGTACAATTTCGACCAGTTTGCGCTGTACAAAAGGATACAAGATGTCGAGATTATCCAGGATGATGAAAGCACAGCCGCGATTGCCGCAATAGTAAACCCGGTTAACAAAATTCCAAAGCCTGAGCAGATAATCCAAGTGCAGGTCCTTATCTTTTTTAACCGCGGTCATCACCAGCTTGCGCCGATTAATCTCATTTGAAGTTAATTCTGCTTCAGAAATATTTCCGGAGATCAGGCTTTGAATCTTGCGGAACGATCCCGAAGAACTTTCATGGTTATTAAGACGTTCCAATTCATAGTTCCAAAATTTGGAAAACTCATCCAATTCAGGCACAGGGGCATCGCGATTGAGGCGCGCAAGCAGTTCGTCGCAAAGGATTTCAAACAATCCATTGGTCAATTCCTTGCCGGTCAAGTCATTTAGTCGCGTGTGTTCATTAAAATCAATCTGCGCAATCATTCTTTGGCGTGGTGGTTGACAATGTTCGCAATGGCGGCGGTCCTTTACAAGATGCAACGCTACATAATTCTTAATGGTAGATTTACCCGATCCCATCGGGCCAACTATAACGATGACTGGTCTTTGTGGATGTAATAACTTATCTGTAAGAAGCACTTCATATTCCCCTAAATCCCTAGTGCCTGCTGGCATATCATCGAAAAAAGGCGGCGGCGAGGAGATTGGCTGACTCTGGACATAATAATCCCTTACCTTGGTGTGATCTGGAGTTGGGTTGAACACTGCTTGAGCCAAATACTGCGCGGTCAAGTAGGGTCTGGCAACGTTGGCAGGACGCTGCACGCTCTCGATTCGATCTCCCAGCCGGATTGTGTTCATTGTTGTTTCTCCTATTCGACTTGCCTTGTTATCTTCAACTACTAAACATCGGTGGAACTCCATCCACTTTTTTGCCTTGAACGAACTTGCGAATCGTATTCTTTGCATCCCACGGATCAACGATCTCCAGGAATGCCCAGCGCCCGAAGCCGCCGTGATTGTTGATGGCGGGAATCCACAAGTTGCGGGCTGTTTCCACTTTGGCGGCTTTGTCCTTGCGGGCTTCGCCGCTGACTTCCAGGATCAGGTTTAGCATATCGTCTTTTCCATGACCATCGTCAATGCGAATGATGTAATCCGGCAAGTACGCTTTTTCTTCGCCATTGAATGTATAAGGAATAGTAAAGCCCAACTGGAAATTCTTGACGTAATGGATGACTTCATCCAATTCATTGTCAAAGATTTCAGCCAATTTGGCTTCCCAGCCGCTATCCAACACGACATGCGAAACATGACACTTGTCGGCGCGGGTGCGATATACATCGCGGGCAGTGTCAAAGTCCACATAACGGGTCGAGCCAAGGGCCTCGTATGGACGCAGGATGGGTAATAAAGTCTGTTTGCCTTTATTGGAAGTCACAATCGCTTGATAGATCTTATCCGCGGCGGTATTGGCAAAAGCGACCATCAAAAGCATTTGCGGGAAGGTATTATCTTTGCAGATCAAACAGTTTTCCCGCCATTCATGCACGATGGGAAGCAACTGCGGGAAGAACCACGGCTTCGTATTGCCATCTGTGTCCTTCAAGTATTTTTCCAACAATAAAGCCGCCAGCCTGAAATCCACTTGATTCAGGCGCTTCTCTTTCAACCCATATAATTCGTGAAAGCTCGACTCGCCGATAATGGATTGCATTTCGGTCTTGCTCGGCACGTCCGCCGTGGAAATGGACATTTTCGAATCCTGCGTAAACGTGGCTTTGAGTTTCTCGCCTTCAAATTGATAGCGATAACCGATGATGCGTGGAAATGTGATTTCGCAGGCGATTCGATCTTCGAGGGCGCGAACGCGTGTGGGCGTCGGTCCCGGCTTGGGGTTTTTCTCCGAGCCTGCGCTGGGGATGAACGAAAACGGTACGCCATACACTTCGGCGTATTCCGCATCGAACATACCCTCCTTGTTGAGCGCGTAACTGCGACGACGTAAGCCGCGTCCAACAACCTGCTCGCACAATAATTGAGTCCCGAAGGCTCGGACGCCGAGGATGTGCGTTACGGTGTTGGCATCCCAACCTTCCGTGAGCATCGAAACCGAGACTACACAGCGAACACTTTCACCCAGCTTGCCGGCTTTGCCGACCGTGTTCATGACCTCGCGCAAGATGTCTTCATCCGTAAGCGAGTCCACGTCCCGGCCTGGGAAGCGTGCGCGATATTCTTCCTTGAATTCATCGATCTCGATAGCAGCAATGCGTTTGAACTCTTCGCTCATGCCCTCGCCGGATTCCAATTGCTGGCTGTCAATCAAGATCGTATTGGGGCGATCCATCCAGTGCCCATTCTCCACGTTGCTGAATAAAGCCAATTTGCCAGGCACAGGGACGACTTCACCGCTCTTCAGGCGCTTATCCCAGCCCGAAACGTAATCAAAAACCATCTTGGATACATTGGTGTTGTTGCACACAACAATGAAGACAGGCGGCGCGGGACGGTCGTAGTAACGACTTAAGTCGTTACTACCCTCCCATTGCTTGAACTTCTTCTCGTAATTGCTGTACAGGCTTTGGAGCGCGCCTTCCAACTCCACAGGCAATGCAGGAGCCATGCCAAAGTCTTCGGACTTGCGTCCCTTCTTGGGCAGGTGCTCGCGAATGCGAAACCACAGATCGCGATAGGTGGGCTGCTCACCCACCATCGAGTCGTCCGCAACGGGCACGCGCGGCACTTTGACGATTCCAGATTCAATCGCGTCAATCAACGAGAAATCCGAGACCACCCACGGAAATAGCGTTCCTTCATTGAAGCCCGAGCCGCGCAGGAAAAATGGCGTGGCGGAAAGATCGTAAACCACCTTTACACCGAGCTTGGCTTTCACCGCTTCAATGCCTGAAATCCAAATGCGGGCTTCTTCTTCGCGCTGTTCGGCTTCGCGGCGTTCATCGGCGGATAAGGTATCTTCTTCGGCTTCCGGCTTATGGCGGTAGCAGTGATGGGCTTCATCGTTGATAACCACGATGTTTTTCTTATTCCCCAACTCCCGGCAAACCCGTCGCACCATCTGGTCAGGTGTTTCTGTAAATGGAGAACGACTAAAGTCTGTGAATGACGAACGACTAAAGTCGTTACTACGTAAAGGTGAACGACTTAAGTCGTCACTACGTAAAAGTTGCCGGGTCAATTTGCCCGCAGAGAGGCGTTCGCGCAGTTTGAACGCATGGAAGTTCGTAATAATAAATTTGGCTTTGTCCAATTCGGGGAATAAATCGGATGGGACAATATCATGCTCCCGGTAATAGTTCTGCGGGTCATTAGGGAGCAAGACGCGCAGGCGATCCTTGATGGTGATGCCCGGCGTAACGATCAGGAAAGCATCCGAGAAGCGGGCGTCCTGCGAATTGGCAATCTTATTCAAGGCCTGCCATGCGATCAACATGGCCATGACCACAGTCTTGCCAGAACCTGTCGCCATTTTGACTGCAATCCGATAAAGCAGCGGATTGCATTGCATGTTCTTCTCGCGCAGGAGATTCTCAACCCAAGCCTCGCCGTACTTGGGCGCAACTTCCGTGATCCAAATCGCTGTTTCGAGGGCTTCAATCTGGCAGAAGAATAGCTTGCGCTCGCGGTCTGCGCGCTTCCAGTATTCCAATAATCTGGAGGTTGTTTTGGTAATGCCTACATATCCACCCTTACGCCAAATCGCAACGCGTTCGCGAATGCGATTGATATCCTTGTTCTCCTCGACGCGGTCGGCAGTCCATTCTGTTTCAAACGATAATTGCTTGGGGCTTTTCTTTTTGGCACGCGGAATTGGCACGAAATACTGGCTGATGCGCCGCTCTTCGACAATTTCATCCGTAATGCCATCTTCCGTAAAGCGAAAGTGCCGCTTCGGCTCTTCAAAGGGAGAATTGAGTACGGGGTTTTCAATGACGACTTGTTTCAATCCGACCACCAATTTCTATGAAACCCATCCAGCGCTGTTAAGCATACTTTCAATCTGTACATTGCGCAAGGTATGTCAAGAAGACATAGATGCCTTTTCTTGTACAATGTGGTTGTCGCGCAAAATATGTCCCCTGACACGAAACACTTATAGATGCCATGAGCACGCTACGAACAGAAGTAATTTTCTTAAACTGATCGCCACCGGCGCAACACCTTTCGTCGCATCCCTCCTGTGCCACCTTCCTATTGACACATTAGGCGCCCTCCGCAACGGTTAGGCCAACCGTTCCACCACAAGCCGGCATCTCTCTGCCTATGGTGCTTGAGGCCCTTCAATGTGGGGACAGCAAATTCACTCATTAGATGTGATCTTATCTCCAAAATCTTTTGAGGAGGCACACATAACTCAAACGTTGGATCAGTTTTTGGGATCATATTGACATTCTTTCACAAAGTGAATATAATGTTAAAAATTAGTTTATTCAATCGATAAACAAATCTAGGAATATGTTTCATGCTCACTGGCAATCAAGATAAGGTGCGAAAGATCAATAAGTCGATTGTAATGAATACGCTTCGGCTCCACGCACCCATATCCCGCGCCCGAATCGCTAATCTTACAGGTTTAAATCGGAGTACGGTTTCGAATATTGTCAATGCCTTGATTGAAGAAGGCTTGGTTTCCGAAAATGAGCAGGAGGGCTCAAAAGTTGGCCGCCCCGCCATACCCCTGGGCCTTAGATCTGACGGAGGCGCAGTAATCGGTATGGAAATCGGGGTAGATTTTATCGCTATCCTTCTAACCAATTTTGTGGCAGAAACCTTGTGGGAAACGAGAATTGAAACCAGCCCATCACAACCTCAGAGCAGCATCATTGGCCAAGCAGAACAATTAGTTGAGCGGGCACTTTCCATTGCCAAAGAGAAACGTCTGAGACCGCTAGGACTGGGAATTGGCTTGCCTGGTCTCATTAATCTCAATCAGGGCGAGCTAATTATCGCCCCTAACCTAAACTGGAAAAATGTTCCCCTCCGATTGATGTGGAATCAGCGCTTCCGCCTTCCTGTCTATATTGAAAACGAAGCTAATTTGGCAGCCCTTGGCGAGTATTACTTCGGTGTGGCACGCGGCGTCGATAATTTTATCTACCTGAGTTCCGGGATTGGACTAGGGGGCGGCATCATGATTGGCGGCAATCTATTTCGCGGCGGATATGGCTATGCCGGGGAAATCGGCCACGTTCAACGGGATCCGCAAGGCGAGCAATGCGCCTGTGGCCGTATTGGCTGCTGGGAAACCCAAGTAGGAACCCGTGCGGTCCTTCACCGGGTGAAAAAAGAACTCCAGATCCATTCGGATCAATTTCTGCTGGATGCCTGTCAGGGCAATTTCGATAACATTACATTCGAAATGGTAGTGAAGTTTGCCCTGGAAGATGATCACGTTTGCCGTCAGGCGATAGAAGATGTGGCAGCCAATTTGGGAGCGGGGATTGCAGATTTGGTTAATGTTTTCAACCCACAATTAGTCGTCATCGGAGGGGCATTTATTCTCGGTAAAGATATTCTGGAGCCGATCATTAAAAAAACAATTTTTTCCGAAGCACTGCAACCTTCCACTGATAACCTGCGTATTGCCTTCTCTGAACGCGGGGCCGATGCTTGTGCCTTAGGCGCAGTAGCCATTGTACTGGACGATATCTTGCGCGAAATGATTATTACCTAACCTTAGTTATGTCGAATCGTTGCCCAAGCGGAATGAATGAATCTTTTCAAGGAGGCTCTATGCAGAAATAACTAAAATGATCTCATTCGACCAAGTTGAACCTCAGACCATACATATTTGAAAGGAAAATGAGAAATGAAACCCAATCGTATTTCGATAATTATCTTCACCCTTTTGATCATTGGAGCGATGCTGGCCGCTTGCGCCCCAGCAGCTGCGCCAGCCCCGGCGGCCTCCACCGGCGGCAAGATCAAAATTGGTCTTTCCTTCTCCGACTTCGCGACTGAACGCTGGCCGGTAGAAAATGCCCAAATGACCCAGCTGCTTCAAAAAGACGGCTACGAAGTGATTTCACAGGAAGCCGACCATGATGTGAAGCTGCAGAGCGACCAGATCGACAACATGGTTGCGGAAGGTGTAAAGGGTTTGATCGTCATCGCCGAAGATGGCGATGCAGCGGTTACTCCTGTTGAAAAGGCTGTTGCCGCGGGCGTGCCTGTGATCTCTTATGACCGCCTGATCAAGACCAGCAAAGTTTCTGCCTATCTGTCCTTCGATAACGTCGCGGTTGGCAAAGCAGAAGCCGATGGCGTCGTAAAAGCCCTCGGGCTGCCCGGCAGCACCACATGGACGGCAGCTAATCCCGCCAAGGTAGTCATGTCCGGTGGGTCACCGACCGATAACAATGCTGTTTTGGTTCGACAGGGCCAGATGGCAGTCCTCCAGCCCTTCATCGACCAGGGTGTAATCAAGGTCGTGGCCGACCAGTGGGTTGACAACTGGGATCCTGCCAAAGCCGAAGCGATGATGGAGAATATCCTCACTGCCCAGCAGAACAAGATCGATGCAGTGGTTGCCTCGAATGATGGCACGGCGCTGGGCGAACTGCAGGCAATGAAGGCACAAGGGTTGTGGGGCAAGGTGCCGATCTCGGGCCAGGATGCCACGGCCGATGGCTGCAATAGCATCGTTTTAGGTGGACAGACCGTCACCGTTTTCAAAGACACCCGTCTGTTGGCACCGCAAGCAGTGAAGATGATTGAAGCATTGGTTAAGGGCCAGACTCCCGCTGGTCTGACTCAATTCACGTTGGCTGCATTGACCAACGATAAGACCAAGACTGGCAATGTCATGGCGAACTTCCTGCCGGTTGTTGAGGTCACCAAGG
>Ga0182027_10001106_pt1 | contig 45410 bp, 36 predicted proteins | sample 712E1DmetaG_FD_121300 | JGI IMG/M metagenome (GOLD analysis project Ga0182027, IMG submission 121300) | Permafrost microbial communities from Stordalen Mire, Sweden - 712E1D metaG (Illumina Assembly) | ecosystem: Environmental > Terrestrial > Soil > Wetlands > Permafrost | place: Sweden...
AGCATGAAAAATGTCAGAAGCAGAAACGCGACATCCACTAGTGGAGTCATGTCGATTCTAATGGCAACTCTTTTCTTGGGTTTTCTTTTTCCCTTTTTCTTCTTGTGACTGCCACCGTCACCGCCGCCCATATCACCGGACATTTTCTACTCCTTTGTTTATTTGTTTGTAAAATTCGTAACCATTGCGAATCTGGTTATAAGTGCCTTTTGCAAAATATCCACAACATCGGATACTGCACCGTAATCAGCATTTGCATCTGCTTTTACGATTGTTCTCAATTTCGGGTTGGCAATTCTTGCTTTCATAAGCAAATCGCCTAACTCTTCTATTTTGATTTCTTTAGCTTGTCTTGATTTATAAGCTTGACCAAACATATTTCCCATCATTATCGCTGAATCGAAACCCAACCAAATGCCTTTTGTATCACTTACATGAATTGTCATTGTATTTGATTCAGGAAGTTTTATTTCCGAATGCGAATACGGCAGTTTTATTTCAACATCTTCCGGTGGTTTAAATGATGTTGTCAACATAAAAAATGTAAGCAACAAAAACGCCACGTCCACCAGAGGGGTCATATCAATTCTAACAGCGACTCTGCCTTTTTTAATGCGCGGCATTAATTACCTCACTTTGATTTTAAAAGTTGAATTACATTATAAGATGCTTCATCCACCTGAAAAGTGAAATTATCAACTCTGTTAACAAATACGTTATAAGAAACGATACCAAGAATAGCAACGATTAAACCGCCTGCTGTATTAATAAGAGCTTCAGAAATACCGGTAGCAAGACCAATTGCGTCGGGAGCGCCGCCTGCTGCAAGAGCTTTGAATGAACGAATCATACCAACTACTGTTCCTAAAAGACCAACCATTGTTCCGATAGAAGCGATAGTTGAAAGCGCAAGAAGATTTTTTTCCAAAAGCGGTGTTTCAAGCATCATTACTTCTTCAACTGAACGCTGAACTTCAACTAATTGTTTTTCAGCATCAATAGATGATTTACCGCTTGTTAATTCTTTATATCTGGTTAAAGCTGCTTTCAATACATTTGCTACAGTACCGCGTTGAGCATCGCAGGACTTAATTGCGTCATCTATTTTTTCGGATTTAATCTGATCTATTACGCCTTTAAAGAATTTTGGAATAGGTTTTTTACCCTGTGCTTTTCTGAGTGAAAGTGATCTTTCGATAATAATCGCAACGTCCATAATTGATAGAGTAATCAAAAGAGCTACAAGAGGACCACCTGTATATGTTTGGCCCATTAAATTAATAGGGACTTCTTTTTTTGCATCTTTGAAATTGGCCGGGTTGCCCAAACCTAAATTGAATATTGCTATTGCAACTGCAAACGCAAGTACAAATAGAATAACAATAAAAGCAGATTGTTTCATTTTTCTCTCCTTGTGAAATAAATTTAATTAATGTTACGAAATTACTTTTTCAATAAATGTGCCCGTTTTTCAGGCTCTGTAAATACTTCTTTTTCTATCTAAAATCAAGCCTTTTTAATATACCAATACTAGGGTTTCTCACTTTTTATTCAGATTTATTCATCTACTATTTCATTTTGAAATCAGTATGTAAAAAACATGCATTTTGTAAGTTATCGGCATTTCAAAATGAAATACAGGAATGCTTACTTATAAAATTTACAATCCATACTGTTTTCTTTTCCGCCACAAAGTGGTTTCCGAAATACCCAGAATTTTAGATGCTTCTTTTGTATTTGAAGCAAGCTTTAATACTTGAAGAATGTGCTGTTTTTCCAATTCTTCTATTTTTGGCATCATCTTAGGAGAAGACACAGGTTTAAACTCATAAATTTCTACAGGAAGAAATTCCGATTTTACAATATTATCCTTAGCAAAAACGAGTAATCTTTTGACTACTGTTTCCAATTCGCGAACATTTCCCGGCCAGTCATAATCACTCATAAAATTTAAAGTATCTTCCGGAAATGTTATTTCTCTGCCCTGACTATATTTATTTATAAAGTGGCTTACCAGAATTTGAATATCATCTTTTCTATCTCTTAGAGGTGGAAGTTTTATCTTAATCCCCGATATTCTATAATAAAAATCTTCCCTTAAAGACCCTGTCTGAAGATCAGTTTCCACTTTTCGATTTGTAGCGCTGATAATCCGGACATCTGTTTTTCTTGTAATGCTTTCACCGACTCTTTCGAATTCCATGCTTTGAAGAAATCGTAAAAGTTTTACTTGCATTGATTTTGGAATTTCTGCCGCTTCATCAAGAAATAATGTTCCCGAATCGGCCAATTCTATTCTTCCCACACGATCTTTAATTGCATGAGTGAACGCTCCTTTTACATGTCCGAATAATTCGCTTTCAAATAGATTCTCCGGGATAGCAGAACAGTTAATTACAACAAACGCATTATCTTTTCTTAAACTATTAGCATGAATAAAACGGGCAAGCACTTCTTTCCCGGTTCCGCTCTCACCTTCGATTAATACGGGAATATCGCTGTCGGCTATATTTATTGCCGTCTTTAATATTTCCTTAACATTCGAATTTCCGGTTACGAAGTTTTCCCTTTCGAAAAGTTCCTCCCATCTGTAGTTAAGTCCTTTCATTTTCCTGGACATCTTATGATATTCAAAAACCCTTTCGACTATATGAGTAAATTCTTTGTGGGTGAAGGGCTTGGAAATATAATCATAAGCTCCTTTTTTAATTGCTTCAACGGCAGATTCAATTGAACCATGGGCTGTCATTAATACAACGGTTGTTTCAGGGGAAACTTTTTTTATTTCATTTAGTACTTCAATCCCGTCCATAGGCTGCATTTTGAGATCAATAAATGCCAAATCAAAATAAACTTCATTAGCACGTCTGATTCCGTCAGGAGAATGCGCAAATACTTCCGGAGAATATCCAGATGAGCTTAACGACAATTCAATAGTTTTTAAAATATTGATTTCATCATCAATAACTAAAATTTTACCTTTGAACATTTATATAGCCGGCAATTTAATTTGAAACGTGCTTCCTTTACCAGGTTCACTTACAACTGTTATTTCCCCCTCGTGAATATCAACAATTTCTTTCGCTATTGATAATCCCAATCCTACACTTCCCGGAGAAGAATCATCCAATTGTGTAAATTTATCAAATATCTTTGTAAGATTATCGGGATTGATTCCAATCCCAGAGTCCGATATTTCAATAAATACGTTTTTCTTTTCTTCCCGAAGTAATATTTTAACAAATCCTTTTTCCGATGTAAAGCGAAGTGCATTTGAAACAATATTCTCAAAAGCGCTCATGAGATAATCATAGTGCCCGTTAATTTGTTTAGCATTACCCTTATTTTCAAATTTAAGATCAATACTTTTTTCCTTTGCCTGGATTGAAAACTTTTTAATAATCTGATCACACAGTTTTCTGGCTTCAAATTTTTCAAAGCGTAATTTAGCCGTATTGGATTCAAGTTTAGTCAATTCAAGAATTTCATAAACAAGTTTATTCAATCTTGAATAATCATCTTTCATCGAGTCAACCAGGTCAGTTTGTTTCACAGATAATTTCCCGACAACTCCTTCATCCATCATTCCGAGAGCCATTCCCATTGAAGTTAAAGGTGTTTTTAATTCATGTGAAACACGGGCAATAAATTCCGATTTCATTTTATCCAATTCCTGATATTTGGTAATATCATTAAAGACGATTACCGCACCACGCATCCCGCTATCAGGAATTACAAGAGATGAAGCTATAATTTTGAAGTATTTCTGCGTTCCTCCGTTTTCAAGGATGCTTATTATATCTTCTTTCTGATAAAGATCTTTACTTACCTTTGTGGTAGTCCCTCTTGAAGAATTTTTTGAAGTCAACAGTTTTTGAAAATCAATTTGCTTTTGAACTTCTGATGTGAAGACCTCATTGAAAGCTTTATTAGATGATAACACGTTGAAATTTTCATCTATCATTAAAACCGGTTCATTCATACTCTCAATTATAAGTTCGGATTTTTTCTTTTCATATAATATTTTATTCAGATTCAGCTGCTCATAAACCTGAAGTTTTTCGCTCATTTTATTGAACTCTTCTGCCAGACTGCTTATTTCATCGGCATTTTCATCAACTTCAATCCTTTCATCAAAATGTCCCTCGGCAATATGAATGACAGATTGTCGCAATTTGGTTATCGGTTTAACAATATAATCCGAAAACTGAGAACCGAAAGCCAGACTTAATCCGATAGCACTTAATAAGATAATGAGAATAAATATCGTTGCTGTTTGTGTGATACTTTTTACATTTGACACGGACTGATTTAAAGCGGCATGGTTTATTTCAAGGATTACGTTGTTTCTTTTTTTTATAGTTTGAATTTCATTGACAAACCGGACAAAATCACTTCTTAGTGTCTGTCTCTTATTTGAAATATAAATGTTGTAGTCTATATTATCCGAAATATCCTTGAGAAATTTTCCATATTCACTATCCAAGGTATCAAGAATATTTTTACCATCTTGAGAAGATGCCGACTCGCGTGCTCTTTGAAGCCAGTAAAAGAAATCAATCTTTTTCTTATCGAATAGTTTTTCTCCTACCTCGAAGTTCTGATTGTACATAATTACAATTGACTGCAGTTGTTCATCAAGAGATCTGCCCATATTATCAGCCGCGATAATACTCGAATAATTTTCCTGCATTGTGAATTTTATTGATTCGTTAAGACGATAGAAATTATAAACACTCCATAGGGTTGCTAAGAACATTATTAACAATATTACCATAAAACCAAGAAGTATTTTGCTTCTAAGACTGGAAGTATAGATTTTTATCATTTTTTTCTGAGAAAAGACTTTTATTCTACCTGTTAAAATAGGTCATTGAACCGGTTAAATAAATACTTTTATATTTAATGAATTATAGCCAAATTTTAATTGGAACAGAGATATTGGATATATTAACTTAATCATATTATTTTGATGTTATATATTAAATAAACAATAGTATAATAAAATATGAATCAAACAATAATTCTTTTATTTATTGGTCTCGCCGCAGGAATGATGAGCGGTTTGCTTGGAATCGGCGGCGGAATAATAATAATTCCGGCACTTGTAACATTTCTCGGATTCTCTCAAAAAGAAGCGCAGGGCACTTCACTCGGACTTCTTCTACCTCCTATAGGAATACTTGCTGTGATGAATTATTATAAAGCCGGCAACCTTGATCTGAAGGCAGCGGGAATAATGATAATAACCTTTATAATCGGAAGTTATATCACCTCCAAATTTGTAGTATCAATTCCTGAAAATATGATTAAAAAGATCTTTGCAATTTTTCTTTTGTTCTATTCAATAAAACTTTTTATGGATAAATAATTTTAAATCATTTTGAGTAATGGAATTGATCTAGTTAAAAGGTAAGTACTAACGTGCATAAAATTACGGCAATAGGTGAAATTCTTTTTGATATTTATCCGGAAAAAAAACGGCTTGGCGGAGCTCCGTTTAATTTCATTTATCATATATGGAAAATCACCGGAGAGGCAAATTTCATTTCAAGTGTTGGAAATGATGAAAATGGAAATGAAATACTCCGGTTTTTAAATTCAGCCGGATTTAATAAAAAATATATTTCGGTAGATGAAGAACATCCTACAGGTACTGTGCATGTTAAAATTCGAAAAGATAAAACTCCTCAATATATTATGTCCACCGAAAACAGCAGCGATTTTATAAAATTAGACGAATCAATTATACGGTTAATTAAAAGCGAAACCGATTTACTGTACTTCGGCACATTTTCGCAAAGAAGCAAAACTACACGCAATACAATAACTTCCTTATTAGGAAAGCGGATTAAATATTTTTGTGATTTGAATCTCCGGCATAATTTTTATACACAAGAAATTATTGATACAGCTTTATTTAAAAGCAATGTAGTAAAAGTTAATGAAGCTGAATTGAATATCATTAACAAAGAAATTTACAATTACAGCATCAACCCGGACGTGTTAATTCAAAAACTCATAGAGGATTTTTCACTTGATCTTTTATGTATAACACGAGGAGCTAAGGGGGCAACACTTGCAAGCAAAACTGAATTAGATACATTTAAAATTGATTTACTGCATCCTATTGATACTTTAGGAGCCGGTGATGCATATTCTGCTATTTTATGTCTCGGCTATTTGAATAATATGCCTTTAAAAGAAATCAACAGACTTGCAAACCGTTTTGCCGCTGATATCTGTATGGTTGACGGCGCCATACCTAAAAAAGATTCAATTTATTCTGATTACAGGAAGACATTTGGTGTCAGTCATTAGATCCCTAAATAAAAACATCATTATATATCATCTTATAAGATCTCAACTTATTCTCAATTGAGATTTAGAACACATTAGTATATAATATAAAAATTTAATTCTGTTCATATTCCGCAAAACTGACAGCATTTTTCTACTTCTTCCCTGGTATCTCTATTCTTTAAATTTCGTCCAAATAATTATTAGGGTTCAGGAAGTGTTAATATAGGGGTTGCCTATACTTAATCGAACAGCCTTTTTTAATCCAACTTTTCATAAAAAGACTATAAATCTCATTTTTTTACCTTAGACTCAACTTTGCGGATTGTTATCTATACAGAAAAGTAATATATCATCAGGGAAATTTTTTTACATTATTTTTTTACAGGCACCGGAGGAGGTTTGACAGCCTGTAACTCTATATTAAAATTATCCGGGTAAAGACTATACATTGAACCCGACAAATAGTCAAATATAAAACCGGGAATAAATCCATTAAGTACATTACACCATACCCAGGTGGAAGTTTTTCTTGTAATTTGTGTTTCATATGACTCAAATCCATCCAAATCAATTTTTATAACATGATTACTGCCACGCTCAAGATTTATTGTCTGAGGCGTCAACCCATATTTTTTCCCGTCAACAACGATTTTTGCATGCTGTGGAGTTGTTGTAATTTCAACTTCCTGACTGCTGGTATTAAATACTGTTGCGCATGAATTTAACATTAACTGCATTAGAAATACAAGAATCAGACTAATTATTTTTTTCATATGTTTTTCTTTTTTATGCAATTTTATTATCGTAAGAATTATATCAATATTTAGTATAATTATTAATTGAAATCCGGTTATTTAGAATTATTTTATTCGATCAGTTAATTTTCTTATCAACTTTCATTATTAATCCGTCCTGATTAATTTTTCATTTGACAATATTGGGTTCTATGTACTTCTTCGTTAGTTACTCCTTGCTTAGTTGTTTCATATTTACCCACTATAACTTCTGCATAACTCCTTAGAATCTCCTGCTACCGGGCCGGATACATATAGGACATGTATGTTTGAAAGTGGATAAATAAGAAAGGTTTATGCAACAAATACCAAACAAGCAGGTACCGCGTGATAAAAAGGTTTGAAATTATAGGAAAATGAACCGGTATACTTGAATTTCATACCAACGGTAATCCCTACAAAGACAAATAGATTCGAATTGCGAAACAAAACTATAGGATTAGAATTGTTTTTATTATTCGATAGCTGAATTTCCAAGAATCATCGATAAGATGATAGCTTGTCTTAGATTAATATTTTTTAATGATTCTTTAACAGTTACTTAATAAAGTAATCCTATGTTTGGTTTGTAATTTTTAGCTAAATCATTAATCATCACTAAGGGAGTTATACAATGAAGAAGTTAATCGCTCTTTTTATTATTGTTTCTTTTGTATCAGTAAATATTTTTGCACAAGCTCAGCCAACAAAAGTTGATGCAAAGGTAAAAGCAGACAAAAAAGTTGAAGCTGCTAAAACAGTAGCCGACAAAAAAGTTGATGCTGCTAAACCGGTTGCAGAAAAAAAAGTAAAAGCTGCTAAGAAAGTTGCAGATAAAAAAGTAGTTGCAGATAAAAAAGTTGCTACAGATAAAGTTGATGCTGCTAAACCGGTTGCAGAAAAGAAAGTAAAAGCTGCTAAGAAAGTTGCCGACAAAAAAGTAGTTGCAGATAAAAAAGTTGCTACAGATAAAGTTGATGCTGCTAAACCGGTTGCAGAAAAGAAAGTAAAAGCTGCTAAGAAAGTTGCCGACAAGAAAGTTGAAGCTGCAACACCTGCTGCAAAGTAATGACAATAATGAAGTAATAGAAAAGATTACTGAGTTTTAACAAAGTAAACAAGAATCCCGCTCAAACGGGATTCTTGTTTTTAAAGATTCATTTACAGAAGTGTTTTATTAAATCTTGACTATACTTATATTTTTTTTAAAAAATATTATTAGAAATCCCCATGCATCCTATTTCAGAAAGTAAGCAGGCAATATTAATTTCCCATAATTCCAGCATAGATAATTTTTTAAGAATTCTTTTTACATATTCGCGGACTTGAATTGGTCTGTTAAATACCTACGGATTCGAAACCGTAAGAATATCAATAAGAACTTTAACGCTTACTCTTAATGTCAGTTCCAATAATTTCATCCAACGACTTATTTTATGCTAATTCCGTTAATAAACCGGTAGGGTATTGCCTTATTTAACTGTAATAGTTATAGATAATTGATTAAATATTGAAAAACTATTTTTTCTGCTCAGTACCTTTCTGATAGTTTTCTAATTCATTTACAGTCTATTTATAATAGATAAAACTTAAATAACCATAAATACGTCTTATTAATAGATATTCAAGTATCAATTCACATTATAGGATTAAATAAAATCCGATGCATATAAATATTAGATGTTTATTAATTTTTCTAATTTTGTTTTTTGCTGAAAATGCCATTATCCCTCAAACATCTACTAAAGTGATAATAAGCGGGTTTGTATATGATGCTGCTAACGGAGAAGCAATGCCGGGAGCAAATATTTATATTAAAGAATTTCATTTAGGGGCAAGTACAAATAATAGCGGTTATTTTGTAATTAACGATGTTCCAACAGGGAAACAAGAACTTCAGGTGAGTTATGTAGGTTATAAATTAAAACTTATAACTCTTATATTAAATTCAGGACAAACAAAACCAATCAGAATTGAGTTAGTTTCAGAATATGTTAAAATGAATGAAATTGTTGTTTCTGATTCAACTGATAAGATTGCCGAAAAGTTGTTTATTAAACCTGTATCAAAAATTGAATTATCCGGCAAAGAGATAAACGCGATTCCAAAAGTAATAGAAGCAGATTTATTAAGAGCGCTTCAAACAATGCCCGGTATTACAGCACTATCTGATTTTTCATCGGCATTATACATCAGGGGAGGTACTCCGGATCAGAATTTGTATCTGATTGACGGAACTGATGTTTATAATCCCGAGCATGCCTTTGGCGTATTTTCGACATTTAATACCAGTGCAATAAAAAAGGTTGATGTATCAAAAGGTGGGTTTGGTTCCGAATATGGCGGTAGGTTATCTTCTGTAATTGATGTTACAAATCTGGATGGAAACAGGAATAATTTTGAAGGAGAATTCAACTTAAGTCTTCTTTCAGCATCGACAACATTACAAATGCCGATTGGAAGCATCGGTTCTATTTCAGGATCTTTTAGAAGAACTTATATTGACCAGACTTATGCAAAGTGGATTGATAACATACCTGATTACTATTTTTACGATGGAAATCTTAAAGGATTTTTTGATCTTACAGAGAATGATAAACTATCTCTGAGTTATTTCAGCAGCAAGGATAATTTAAACTATGTATTAGATAAAAACGCTTCCGATTCTTTTCATTTTCTTTATAATTGGGGAAATACAACCGGAAGTATTAACTGGAAGCATATTTTCAGCCAAAAGCTATTTGCCAGTTTTTGGATCACCGGAAGCACTTTTGATTCAAATTTCGGATTTGCTCAGTATCAAAATTTAACCGAAATAAATTCTCTTTCCGATTATGCTTTAAAAGCATCCCTTGAATATTATGCTTCAAACGAATTAAAATTCAAACTTGGCGCTGAATTTAAAATTCTAAGATTTTCATATAAGCAAAGCTGGGATAGCGGAGTTATAGATATTAATCAGTACAGCAGAATGACAAATGCTTATGCAAGCATTGGTTATAGTCCAAATATTTTATGGGATATTGAAACCGGAGCCAGATTTGTTTATTTCAGTACAGATAAAGATTTCACCGATATAGAGCCTCGTTTTTCAATTAAATACCGTTTATCGGAAATAAGCAGTTTAAAATTTGCTACAGGAATTTATTATCAGTATCTGAACCGCATTCAACGATTATTTTTTTCGAGTATCTGGACATCCGCTGATAAAAACATTTTAGCATCGAGTGCCACTCATTATATTCTTAGTTATCAGAGAGCAGTTTCAGATATATTACAGTTTGAAACTGAAGCATATTATAAGAATTATAAGAACTTATATATATTTAATCAAAATGTAGGCACAACTTTTAATCCCGCGTATTATGATGCTAACGGACATCCTGTTTACAATTCGACTAAGGGTATATTCACTAGAGGTGATGGAAATTCACTTGGGCTCGAAATTTTATTAAGAAAGGATGCAGGTGCTGTAACAGGCTGGTTATCCTATTCACTATCCAGAACCAAATATACTTTTGACGGAATTAACCGGGGGAATGAATTTGCGTCACGTCAAGATCGCACTTCTGTTATTAATTTAGTTTTAAATGGTGATATTAAAAATTTATATAGCGGGGATTGGAATTCCCTGCAGGAGAAAAAAAAATCAAAGTGGTTATTTGGAATTAATTTTATATATGCTACCGGTCAACCTATAACAGTTCCCGGATCAGCTTATTTCGTCAGCACGAAACCCAACGGAATTGATAATCCATATTTCAGCACAAGCATTCCCGAATATAAATTATATCCGGCAGCTATAGATTCATACCGTCTCCCGGCTTATTGCAGAATGGATTTGAGCATTACGTATGAATATGATTACGGTAGTTGGACTATATCGCCTTACTTGCAAATATTCAATATTGGCGATCGGAGTAATGTTTGGTTCATAAATTACAAAGATCGGATAATTAATAATCAGATAAGTCAAACGGTTGAGAAAATAAATATGCTGCCTATACTTCCAAGTATTGGGGTTACTATTAAATTCTAAATCGTTAATATATTTTATTAAAGATTTTGTATCGGAATAATGAAATGAAAATAATAATTACAATTATAATTTTAATTACACCACTTTTGTTTGTAATGTGCGGAAATCCGGACGTAGATGTTACCGGTGTTGGTTTTCAACAGAAAATAGCAGTTGACGGATACATATATGCTAACGAACCGGTGCATAATATAAAGATAATGAAAAATATCCCTATTGGGTCATCAATCAATGTAAATACATTATACTTATCTCCTTCAACAACTTCTGTTAACGCAACAATCAATGGATCTGCTCTTCAATTTGATCCGGTAACAAAAACTTATTATAATAATGATATAGTTGTTGAGTGTGGCCAATCTTATACACTAAACATTTCAGCGGTGATTGATGGGAAACAATTGAATACTCAATCTACTACTACAGTCCCTCTCTCAGGCTTTAAATTATTAAATAATCTTAATCTTGGAAATATCAAATACAATCATGATCAAATATTTTTAAAATTCAATTCATCTCCAAATTCAAGTGTTTATTTGTTCTCATATCTGATTCATTCTGCGACCATTAATAATTTTATTTACAATAATCCTTATGTTTCAAATATCAGCAGCAATGATGTAAGTGAAAACTGGTATGATTATGTGAACCAATATGATATAGTAACAAATATAAGTCCAGATATGAATAATGAATATTCATATAAAGTGGAAAATTACAAAATGTGGTTTTACGGACAATATACAATTACAGTATATGCAGGCGATAAAAATTTTAAGGACTTTGTTTTATCCGCTCCTAATGTAGAAGAAATTGACGGCAACTTTCATGAACCAGTTGTTGATTTTCAAGGTGACGGTATTGGCGTATTCGCATCTGCTATTAAAGACACCCTCACATTTAGGTTGATAAAATAGTCGAGTTAGTATTAATAAAAAGAGATTACGGTAAAAATGTGATCCGTCGTTATTATTCTTCGTTAAGTTATTAATTATTTGTCTGTTTCTTGAAAAAGGGATTAATTAAAACCGCCAGAATAATCAGCAGAATGCAGCCAATTACATTATACCAGAGATAGGGAATATCAGTATATACATAGCAACCAATTACAACAGCTTCGGCGATAATTGCAGAATAGAATGTCGCACTCCCTCCAATTTTCTTCAGATAGAAAGCAACAAGAAATATTCCAAGGATTGTTCCATAAAAAATTGATCCTAATATGTTAACAGCCTCAATCAATGACCCCATCCGATAGGCAAACAAAGCAAATAAAATAGCATAGATCCCCCAAAAAAGTGTAGCAAGTTTAGAAACTATGAGATAATGCTTTTCAGTACCGTCTGATTTAATCATTCTCTTATATATATCAACAACTGTAGTTGAAGCTAGGGCATTTAGAGCTGCAGAAGTAGAAGACATTGAAGCCGAAAATATTGCTGCCAGAATAAGTCCTATTAATCCCGCAGGCAGTACATTAATAACAAAACTGAGGAAAATATAATTAGTATCGCTTGTATCGGCTTTCGGATTTGCCTTTTTAATAATATTTACCGCATTCTCTTTTATTATCAGTTCGTTCTTTTTTGATTCATTTACAGCTTGAGCTGCAATATTATATTTTATATTGTTATGTTCTTTATCCGCCTGAATCATCTCCCTAATTTGTAACTGTTTTTCTTTATGCAGATCGGCATATTGATTTTCAAGTTTACTATACTCTACTGCGTATGCACTTTGCTGCACATTTTTATTTTCAACTGAATTAAAAAATAAAGGTGGTGTTACAAATTGATAAAAGACAAAGACCATAGCTCCGAGGAAAAGAATTCCGAACTGCATTGGAATTTTTACTATTCCATTTGCAAGTAAACCAATACGGCTATCGGCGATTGATTTCCCTGCAAGATAACGCTGTACCTGCGACTGATCCGTTCCAAAATATGATAATGCGAGAAATGTTCCACCTATTAATCCCGACCAAAAATTGTATCTATCCTTCCAGTCAAAATTAAAGTTGATAACATTAAGCTTTCCCATTTTACCTGCAATTTTTGTAGCGTCCAATAATGAAATATCTTTTGGAAGTGCATGCAAAATCATAAAGAATGCGGATACCATTCCAATAAGAATTATACACATTTGCAAGAGATGTGTTTTATTAACAGCATCGGTTCCCCCCGAGGTTGTATAAATAACAACGAGAAGTCCGGTGACTATAACAGTGATCTGAATATTCCAGCCCAACAGGACGGATACTATCAAAGCCGGAGCCAGAATTGTGAACCCTGTCGCAAGACCACGCTGAATTAAAAATAAAACGCTTCCAAGAGTCCGGTTTTTTAAATCAAATCTGTTTTCCAGATATTCGTATGCTGTATAAACATTTAAGCAGTGATAAATCGGGACTGCGGTTATAGAAAGAATTATCATTGCTATCGGAAGTCCGATATAAAACTGGATAAATCTCATTCCATCAGCATAAGCCTGACCGGGAGTTGAAAGAAAGGTAATTGCACTGGCTTGAGTTGCCATGATTGATAATGTGACTATATACCAGGGAGTGGTTCTATTCCCCAGCATATAATCCCGGATGTTTTTTTTACCGCGTGTTTTTAATGTTCCGTATATAACAACGAAACCAAGAAAACCTAAAAGTACCACCCAATCAATTAAACTCATTCAATTGCCGGATAAATTCAAGACATAATATTGTTGATTAATAAACCGCTTCCGGCGGTTTAACTAAACATTTTTGTAAAAAGATAGAAAAGTAAAATCAATATTACCGTATTAACGAATACAATTAAATAAAGTTGATTCCAGGTCGATAAAACCGGAGGTTTTTCTTCAATCAATTTTTCTTCATTATTTTGAATTTGATTTGTCATACTTCCCGGCTGAAATCATATTAACAAAGATTCTATAAGCTCCGGGAACACCGGTAGGCAACTGACGAAACCAAGCCAGTCCTGAAAAGATAAAAATTCCTTTACCGTAATGAGTAAACAACATACTACCCTTTAGATCTTTTTCACCAGGATCATGACCGGATAATACCGGTTCATATTTATCGTCCCAATTTTCAGCGAAATTTAATCCTCTTTCCTGAGTCCATCCTTCAAAATCCATTTGAGTAATTTTGTTTGGAAAATTCAGCAGCCGATTATCCGGATTTACAAAACTCATGACGGCTTCTTCGTCCGTAATTCTTTCACTACCTAATTTAATCGGATAAGGACCTATATTCTCTGTTTGCAATCCGAATGGAATATTATATTGGACAATAAATGTTCCTCCGTTTTTTACATAATCCAATAATCTAGGCTGGTCATATTTAAGGCGTTCGCGTGTATTATAAGATCTTATTCCAGCAATAACGGCGTCAAATTGAGATAGATCTGTTTTATCAAGCATATCGTCGCTTAATAAAGTTACAGTGTAACCCATATCACGCAGGCAATCGGGAATTTCATCTCCCGAACCCATTATATATGCAATATTACTGTCTAATTTTTTAATATCCAGTTTTATTAGTCTAATATAACTGTCGGGGAAATAAACCTGTCGTTTGATATGCTGATATGAAATTTCAACGATGGATTTGTCATAAATTTTTCCATTGATATTTAATTCTACTTTGAGATCTGCAACGTTGGGATTTTCAGGAGGAGTAATATTAAAAGTTATTATTTGTTCATCATATTTATTTTTAATTGTGAATGGAATATTTGAAGGCGATAGTTTCCACTTATTATCAGTTAGAAGATTAACCATTCCGGTAATATTAGAACTATTCGCCTTTAATTTTATCTGAATTTCTTTTGTCTTGTCATCCGGGAATATTGAAACTTTATTTGTCGGATTAACTGTTATGATCGGGCGGATTTCAAAAGGTCTAAACAACTCCCCGTAAACTCTGTCATTCCATCGATAAAGAAGAGGGATTGAAAAGTCTAATATTGTCCCATTGCAATTAATATAAATCTTTACCGGCACAGAGGGTGGGTTTTCAGCTGAACCGATCATCTGTTGGTCCGTTACTTTAAATAAACCTTTAGAAGGTTCTTCTTTTAACCAATATGGTTGTGAAATCGAGTACGAATCAGGTATCTTAAATGAATGCTCTATTGTAACAGGTTGATTATTTTTCAGATCTTTGTTCACAATTGAGTTTGACAGAATTGTAGGAAATTCAATTTTATCAATCATAAACTTCGAAGCAGAGCGGTTAAGAACAGTTATTTTGATTTTTACAGAATCTCCCGAAGCAACCGAATAATCTGAACTTATTGCTTCAAGCCATAGTCCAGCACATGACTGAATAATACTTAGCAATTCTTTTCTTTTTACTTCTATCCAGTAATTGTTATCAAGTTTATTAATGTCATTATAGATTTTAATCAATGCATCCAAAGAAGCAGAGGGATTATCGGGATTGAATAATTTTATAACTGTTTCAATTTTATGACTTAAAGTTTTACTCTTGTCAATTCTATCCCATGCTGTATTAATCCCGTCAAAGATATCATTCTTTGCTTCGTCACCGGCAATTAATTTAAAATATTCAATTCTGGATCCGCGGAAAGCAGAGACTCCAAATCCCTGACTTTTATGCATTGATCTGCTTTCGGAGGCAATTTCAGTGAACGATTTTCCCAAGAGCGGATTATATTCACCGATATCTGAACTAAGTAGATTTTTAACTTCATCTTGAGTAGGACGGAAGTTATTCCATAAAATCCTTTTTGTTTTCCAGGGAGTAACATATTTTAATTGTTCCGGAAATTTGGTCGAGTCAGCTGCATCATTAAAAGCTTCAAGAGAAAGAGCGGCAGAAGCTGTATGATGACCGTGTCCGCCGTTTCCTCCCGGCGGAAATCGTGTTACTATAATATCGGGCTTAAATTTTCTAATTACCCAAACCATATCTGAAAGAACATCCTGCTTTCCCCAGATATTCAGTGATTCCTCGGGTGACTTTGAAAACCCAAAATCAATTGCTCTTGTAAAATACTGCTCTCCGCCGTCAATATTTCGTGCCTGCAATAACTCCTGAGTACGTATAATTCCAATTTCACTTCCTTTTTCGGATCCGATTAAGTTTTGACCGCCATCTCCACGTGTTAAAGATAAATATGCAGATCTAAATTTTTTCCCTTTTGCCCAATAAGAAATAAGGCCTGTATTTTCATCATCAGGATGAGCTCCAATATAAAGAACGCTTCCTAATACATTTAGCTTTTCAAGAGCTACTTGCAGTTCGGCGCTGTTTTTTATTTGAGACGGTTGGGCATTTAAGCAAATTGATAAACAAAAAGAGAGATATAAAAAAGAAAAGGAAGTCCTCCTGAAAGTTTTATTCATTTTTGTCCTGTTTCATTTCAAGTGTATTAATTATCCTGAATAAAGCTCATTTGTCTTTATTTGCCAGAATTTAATCTCAAATTATATTCACTTGAACTTCAATAAAAGTGAAGTTCAAGTTTCAAAATTTTATTCCGGTAGTGAAATCTTAAAAGGGACTTTTAATTGTTCCCAATGAAGAAAGGCAATAGTTGAATTGATTGTTAAGTCATCAAAACCATACATCAACCATTCCTGGTGATGTGCTTTAACCGGAGTTACAGTAATGCGCAAAGCATCTTCATCCTGATTATAGGTATAACTTCCCCATTGATCATTTTTCTTGTTGAATATTACGACCCAATCTTTTTCCGATGGAATAAAATGCAGACCATATTTTCCAGCAGATAGTTTATTACCGTTTACTAAAACATCCTGACTAAATTCAATTGTAGTATTTTCATTTGCGCCGCCTCTCCATGGAAAAGGTTTACCCTTTGATTCTTTATCAACTGGACTTAATCCGAATGGAACAAGATCGCCCCATATTTTTCTTCCTTTTACTCCAGGTCTACTGTAATCAATTTTTATGTTTGCATCTATCCCGATTGTTTGGGATACACTAGCCTTTAAACTTGGCCGAGGTTTCTTTGGTTGTTGAGCAAAGTTTACAGATGAAACTGAAACTAAAAACGCTACTAAGATAAAAGCACTAATAAATTGTCTCATACTATCTCCTCCTGGAAATGATAATTATTGATACATAGTTATAATTCAATAACAATTTTTTTTGTTAATCGTTCAATAAAGCCAAATGAAGTAATTCTATGATAAAACTCCTCAGTATAGCGGCATGGTCACAGAAAACGAGATATCCGTAAAACAATTTTGCCCGTCTTAAGCAAATTTACTTCGGTTAATATAAAACCGACTTTAACAGATTAAATTAATCGAAGTAAACTTGATCAAAATATATATATTATTATAAAACTACAATGGGGAAAATATATGTTAATTTAATTTTTTTTGGAAATTATAATCAAAATTACCACTTAAATCGGATTAAATATTAAGTAAACGCAGTATTTGTTTTGCTTAAGAATTGTTTTACTACTCTGCCTTTTTGTTTATTTTAACTGTATGAGAATATTGGTTGTTGAAGACGAGAAAAAAGTTGCCTCTTTTATTAAAAAGGGTCTGGAGGAAGAGCTTTTCCAGGTTGATTCTGCATCAAATGGAAAAGAGGGTTACGAAATGGCGTTGAAGGATGAATATGATCTTATTATCAGCGATATAATGATGCCGGTAATGAGTGGAATTCAACTTGTTCAGGAACTAAGAAAAAATGAAATTGATACACCGATTCTTCTTTTAACAATTAAAGACAGCACTAAGGATAAAGTCGATGGGTTGGACAGTGGAGCAGATGATTATTTAATCAAGCCTTTTGCATTTGAAGAATTGACAGCCAGAGTAAGAGCATTATTAAGAAGAAAGGAAGGGAAAAAAGATAACATTCTTTGTGTTGCAGATTTAGTGATGGATCTTGTCGCTCATAAAGTGACAAGAGATAATATAGAAATTATCTTGACTCCGAAAGAATATTCAATTCTTGAATTTCTGATGAGAAACAAAAATAAAATCATCTCCCGCACAAAATTAATAGAGCACGTTTATGATTTTCATTTTGATACCGGAACAAATGTTATAGATGTATATATCAATAAACTGAGGTCGAAAATTGATCAATCTTTCGACAAGCAGCTTATTCACACAATCCGCAGTGTAGGGTATATCATAAAGGGATGAGCGATTCATGTTTAATAAAATGAAATTACTTTTATTGTCTACCCGTCTTAAGATTACAATCTGGTATTCTTCGCTATTTCTTCTTTTAGAAATACTTCTTGGTGTCATTATCTATATATATCTCTTTCATGTTACACGCATGAATTTAGATTTAAATCTAAAAACTCAGGCAAATGCGATTTTGAGAGTTGTTGAGGAAAAACAATTCGATCTGGATAGATTTGAACCGGGAGCAGTTTATAAGTCGGAAGATGAAATGATTTGGGATATAATTTACGATGCTATTGTTTTTAACAGAAGAAATACATTTATAGAGATATCCAACTTCAAAAAGATAATTTTCAAAACCGTCAATCTGGAAGAAATCAATCTATCATTTCCGGAAAAAAAAGAAAAAGAGGTCTTATTTGACTACAACAATGAAAAATTATCAGATGACTTTATCAGAGTTTGTCAATTAAGAAGCAAAAGATATACGGTTATTGTTGCTTATCCGAAAGAAAACATTGCAACAACGCTAAATGGTTTACGCGATGTATATATTATGATCGCCCCGGTATTTTTAATTATTTCACTAATCGGCGGCGCTTTAATTTCTTCAAAATCATTAAAGCGTTTTGGAGCTATTATTAAAAAAACGGAGGAGATAACCGGTCGGAATCTTAACGAACAAATTCCCGGTGGGGAATATCTTGATGAATATGGAAGACTTGTCAATAAAATGAATGAGATGATAAAACGTATCAAGACTTCGGTAGATTACATGAATCAATTTTCAGTATCTGCAGCTCATGAGCTCAAAACACCACTTACAATTCTTCGGGGAGAAATTGAAATTACACTGAAATCACCTAAAACAACATTTGAGTATATCGATGTACTTAAAAGCAATTATGAAGAAACGATTAGGATGATCAAAATTGTTGATAATCTATTTTTTATATCCAAGAGCGATAATGCATTGATTGAGATCAATAAACATGAAATTGATCTGAATACTTACCTTTCGTCAATTGTTCAGAATATGAAAATTTTAGGACTTGAAAAAAATATGAAGCTTGTGTTGCAATCATGCCCTGAAATTAATGTACAATTGGACACAGAGCTAATCAAGCAGGCATTATCAAATTTAATTGATAATGCATTTAAATACGGAGAAGAAAATACCGAAGTAAAGATTAATTGTGAAGATCTCGGCGAAGAAATTAAAATCAGGGTAAATAATTCGGGAGAAAATATCCCTATCCAAGAAATTGAAAAGATATTTGACCGTTTTTACAGGGCGGATAAATCAAGGACAAGAAAAACCGGTGGTGTTGGATTAGGCCTTTCAGTTGTGAAATCCATTGTTAATCTTCATAAAGGAACAGTTCATGTTGAGTCGACCGAAGATTTTAAGACTACAGTTAGTATACTTCTGCCTAAGATATAAAAAAAATAGGGATCCTTAAGATCCCTATTAAATTGCAAATCTAACAGAAAATTATTTCAATCCGAAATTAACGCCTACTCTAATACCAAAATGATTTGGGGCTTTATCGCCAGTAGCATCTTTATCGCTTCCCATAATTTGATATCTTATAGCTGCTTCAAGATCTATATCTTTATCAAGTGCAATATCAACTCCGGCTGACGGTGCAAATCCAAGTAATGTTGCTGAATGGTCGATGCTTCCAGTATATCCATTTTTCCCGGTAGCTTTAGCTTTCCAAAAATTAAGACCGACTTCGCCTAAAAGATAAAAACGTATTTTTTCACGACCAAACAGATATTTGAATCCAAAATCTAATGGGATGTTAGTAAAAGATACGTCAGCAATGTCTCCGCCTAAATCCGAAGACCAACCTTCATAGCCTATTGTTCCCGTAACAGCCATTTCTTTATTAATTAAATATTGACCTCTAGCAGTAGCTCCAAATCCCATTTTTGCGTTCATATAATCTTTACTGCTAAAATCACCGGTAGGAATAAGAGCTTCAACGCCAGCCCCAACACTCCATTTTGCTTGAGCTTTTGCAGTTTGAAAAACTACAATACTCAGTAAAACAATTAGTAATAACTTTTTCATACAATATTCCCTTTTTTTGTGAAGAATTTGTTTTATTATATATAGAATTCGTCAAGAATTCATTAAAGACAAGGAGAAATTTATTTATACATATAAATAATAAATACTTTGCTTTGACGCAACAAAGATTTTTTCAGTTTTATCAATTTATGTTCAGTGTCACATTTTAGACAGGTTAATGGGGCTAAAAAAAGTCCCGGCAAGCCGGGACTGGAATTCTTTAGTTTAACGTATTAACCGGATTCTCACCGGAGTTAATTAAAACTTCCTGAACTTTTACTCTTAGCACTCCTTTTCCGAACATACCGAGTGATAAAGCAGTTCCTTTTGATAAATCTAAGTCACGGCCTTCATAATATGGCCCTCTGTCATTTATTCTTACTATGACAGCCCTACCGTTCCTTAAATTTGTTACTTTGAGCAGCGTTCCAAAAGGTAAAGATTTATGTGCTGCAGTCAATGCCATTTGGTTGTAAGATTCACCGTTGGCAGTTGATTTACCGTGGAAGTGCGGACCGTACCAAGAGGCGGTCATTACTCCCAAATCGTTGTAATTAACCGGGATTATTAGTGGCTCAGTATCTTTGCTTATGGTTATTTTAGCAACACCACTACTCTCGCTTGCCGAAGTATCGCTGAGATTAATGAACCCAACCACGGCTATTAGACTAATGATGAAAACTATTTTAAACGTACGCAAATATTACCTCCTTAATTAGTTATAAATGCCTATCTGAAAAAAGAAAAAAGGAAAATAAGGCGAAGTTACTGGTAAAAGTTAAGTCCTCAATCTCGTTGTGAACCAGGAATTATTCCTGTTTAATTTCTCTGAAGTAATTACAACAAATGAACAGAGATACAAGTTTGAATGATTATTATATGGATTAGCTTGTTTTGTGGTTACTATATGTATGTAGGATGAGTTTCTGTTAAAAATTTGAGCTGAGTTTTTCGAAACAAAACATACTTCTGCAATAAATGCTGTATGGTTCTTACCAATATTCCTCTCAGTCATGCTACTGGCTTTAAAAGAACCGAATCTAAAATAATGACCCGAGCCAGCAACTCCTGCAAGAAAGAGAAAAACCAGAATTAGAAAATATGTTTTGTTTTTAATTTTCACTAAAACTTCTATTAATTATATATTATCAAAAACTTACACAATGAATTTAGTCATTTTTGTCAATACGAACCAAGCTTTTCATAGACGTGTTGTCTTAATATTATTTTTCACCCTTTGTTTTTACGCAATTTTCGAAGGTTTCGTTTTTCCATTAAAAAATATCTTCTTGAGTTTGCTCATACTATCTATAACATTCTAGATTCGATTGAAAGTTTCATATCGGGATTAAAACTCGGGGAAGAGAGTGACGGATTTAAATTTACAGTTTCCCTCCTTTTTCATAATTTGCCGTGGTAATAATTCAATGGTCAGATGAAAAAAATAACCTTATTCATTCCCAACATCGGCATTTCCGGACTTAATAGTCTAATTGATCAACTATCTATGTCAGATTTAGTTGAAAAAGTTTATTGCTTCGGCAGCAAGGAGTTAGAAATCAACTCAAAATTTGTTAAAGTTCTCAATAACGAAGGACTCACTTCCTCCGAGGTATTAAAATTAGTTTATACAAATTCAGAAACAGACTATATAATTGTAATTTCCAACCCTGTATATGTATCGTTTGGGAGTTTTGCGCTGGAGCGATTTCTTAAAACTGCAGAAGATACTAAAGCCGGTATACTTTATTCCAATTATTATGAAACAATTGAAGGGAATAATGTTCCTCATCCTACAATTGATTACCAAATTGGAAGTATTCGTGATGATTTTGATTTTGGGCCAGTTTTATTTATAAATACTTCAGCAATGAAAAAGGCATTACTATTACCAAATGATGATTATCAATATGCCGCATTATATAATTTACGTCTTAAAATTTCACAAAATAACTTAATTCTCAGAATCCCGGAATTTTTATACACTTCGACTGAAATAGATTCCAGAAATTCGGGAGAAAAGCAATTCGATTATGTTAATCCAATTAACCACGAAAGGCAGATTGAGATGGAAACCGCTGCAACGATTCATTTAAAGACTATTGGCGCTGCAGTCTGGTATGATTTCAGAATTATAGAATTTAACAATGAAGGATTTGAAACCGATGCTTCGGTTATTATTCCCGTTAAAAACAGGGTAAAAACAATAGAGGGAGCTATCCGGTCAGCTCTAAATCAAAAGTGTGATTTTTCATTTAATATAATAGTTGTTGATAATCACTCTTATGACGGAACAACTGAATTACTTAAGTTGATAAAAGAAAAAGAAAATCAAGTACTTCATATTATTCCGGAAAGAACCGATTTACTGATCGGGGGGTGTTGGAATGAAGCGATTAATAACAAGTCATGCGGAGTATTTTCCGTCCAACTAGACAGTGACGATATGTATAAAGATGAAAATTCGCTTCAAACTATCATTAACACTTTCAAAAAAGAAAAATGCGCAATGGTAATAGGTTCATATATTCTAACCGATTATTCGTTAAATGAAATTCCGCCCGGAGTGATTGACCATAAAGAATGGTCACATGAAAACGGACCGAACAATGCATTACGTATTAACGGATTTGGAGCTCCAAGGGCATTTTATAATCCACTTCTCCGCAAAATAGGGATTCCTAATGTAAGTTATGGCGAAGATTATTATCTGGGATTAACTATTTCAAGAGAATATAAAATTGGAAGAATCTATGAACCGGTATACTTTTGCAGAAGGTGGGAGGGAAATACAGATGCGGCTCTTGATATAGATAAATTAAATACAAACAATCTATATAAAGACAGGCTTCGGACATTTGAAATATTGGCAAGACAAAATAAAAATTCATTAAAATGATCCTTGAAGAAAAACCGGATAAGGGAAGCAGTTTAGGCTGGTGGACTGAAAGAACAAATCAATTACTGAATGAACAAAAGGTGTCGTGGGAACTTTTAAAACAAAATTATATAACTTTGTCAGGAGTTCAAACACGGGTATTTGATTTTGATTCATTTCAGGTAAAAATTCAGTTAAATCCGGCAAGAATAAAATCGATATCGGCGGCAGTCGATGAAAATTCAATTAATACCCGAGAATGCTTTCTATGTGTTGATAAATTACCTCCAGAACAAAATGCGATAGCTTACGGCAAGAACTTCCTTATTCTTGCAAACCCATATCCGATCTTTTCTGAACATTATACTATATCAAAAAGAAAGCATATTCCACAGGCAATTATTGGTAATTTTGAAGATTTATTAAATATTTCAAAAGACTTGGAGTCATCTCTGACAGTATTTTATAATGGACCTAAATGCGGCGCTTCCGCGCCAGATCATATGCATTTTCAGGCAGCATTAAAAAATAGGATGCCTATCGAGATAGAGTTTGATAAAATTCTTGACACTAAATCAAATATAATTTTCAATAATGGCAGAATCAAAGTAAGATTCTTTAAAAATTATTTAAGGCATTTAATTTCTTTTGAATCAAATAATAAAGGTGAACTTTTAGTTGCATTTAGAACACTACTTAAAGCTTTCAGAATGATTTCAAAACCTCAAGACGAACCTTTAATGAATATAATTGCAAATTACAGGAAAAATAAATGGTGTATATTCATATTTCCGCGAAGAGTTCACAGACCTACACAGTATTTCGAAGAAAATGAAAAGAAACTCCTTATCAGCCCCGCGGCAGTAGATATGGGAGGATTGTTAATAACACCGAGTGAAGAAGATTTTGATAAGATTAAAATAGATGATGTTATTGATATTTTTAGACAAGTGACGATTACAAAAGAATATTTCGAATTTTTAAAGAAAAAAATCGGTGAAAGATTTAGTTAAGTCCACCGGAGGTGGTTTTAGGTTAAACCGTCTGCGCCTGATAGGCCCAATTAATTAAGTAGTTCAGCAGCGATGTCAAGACATCCTAAAGAAATAGACTCTTATTTATAGAACTTTTATAGCAATCACACTAACATCATCATCCATTTCACCGCCGGTATAATCAAGAATTTCCTTCTTTATTTGTTCAATTGTGTCCTCGTTACCGTTAAGAGATCCAACAAATTTCATAAATTGTTCTTCACCGTAGAGTTCACCGGCTTTATTACGTGCTTCAGTAATACCGTCAGTGACTAAAAACAACTCATCGCCGCTGTTTAACTTCAATTCATAATCTTCATACTCGCCGCTTTTACTGAATCCCAGTAGAACTCCTTTAGAGATAATTCTTTCTACTTCCTTTGATTTAACAATTAGAGGAAGATCGCCGGCGCCGGAATATTTTGCAATCTTATTTTTGTTATCTATAATAATTACCGAAAGTGTGATAAACACTTCCGAGATTCTTTCGTCTTTGAATACCGATTCATTTACTTTTTGTAATATGTGACTGGGAGAATACTTATTTGAAGATTCCAATACAAAACGTGCCGCACTTCGTACATAACCGGCATAAGCGACAGCAAAGTACCATGCCCCCCAGCGTTTACCCATAACATCCCCTAGAATAATAGCGAGATTATCATCGTCCATTTTGAAATAATCGATAAAATCTCCCCCGGGTACATTTTTAAAAGGCATGTGCCAATGTTTGATTTGCAATCCCTCTAAAACAGGAAATTCATCCGGAACAGTTTTAGCCCCCATTGAATCGGCGGCCTTCTGGACTTCATCAACAACTTTTACACGTTCCTTCTCAAGACTTTTCAAAATCGCGGAAACTTTTGCAATTACAACTTTAGGGCTTGACGTTTTAATAATATAATCCTCTATTTCAAGATCAAATCCCTGAAGAATATCATCTTCGTCACCTTTAGCAGTTAAAAAAACAAATGGAATATGTTTAAGTTCGTCATGTTCGAGAAGTAATTTCCGAAATTCATAGCCATCAACTTCAGGCATCATTACATCACTAATAATTAAATCCGGATGAACTTTCTCCGCAAGCGCAATTCCTTCCCTGCCGTTACCCGCAACTTCACAACGAAATCCTGCTTTTGTCAAATTATAGCTAAAAAGCTTTGCTATATTAGGTTCATCTTCCACAAGAAGAATAGTTCCTGTGGTTTTGTTATTTTCTTGGGTCACTTCTTCCCCCGGTAATTAAAATTTTCATTTTTTGTATTGATTCCCAATATCGATTAAATAGTATTTATTTATGCGAATTTATTCAATTATGAAAGCTCTTAATTGCGCCTTGTAATTCGTCATAAGTTTCAAAAACTCTGAATAATCTTGTTAGTTCGAACATTGATCGTACAACCGGTTGAAAGCCGACCAGTCTAAGATCCCCTCCCAGCTTTGCGGCTTTTTTAAGACCGTTTACAATTACACCCAGAAAAGTTGAATCAATAAACTCAACTGTTGATAGGTCAATTATAATTTTTTTGAATCCTTGTCTAATTTTTTCATTTATTTTACTTTTAAGTTCTTCTGCTTCTCGAATAGTTGCTCTATCCAGATTAACAATTTCAACAACAATATCGTCAATTACTTCTTCAATTATTACCATATTCATTCCGGGTGTTTAATCTTTATTTTTAAGTTAAAATAAAATTGTTAAGACTCTATTTTATATTTTTCCATCAATCTATATAAGGTTGCTCTGCCGATTTTTAACTTTCTTGCTGCTTCTACAATATTCCTTTCTGTTGTTTTAAGAGCATGACGGATTGCCTCTTCTTTTAGCTTTTCAAATGGAATTATAGGGAAATCCTCTCCAAATAAAACTCCGTTTGAATTGATATTTGATGAACTTGAATTTGCGACAATAGCTGGAGGAAGTACATCAATATCAACAAATTCTTTATCTGTAAGTATTAGACATCGTTCTAAGGTATTTTCAAGTTCTCTTATATTACCCGGCCAGTCATAGTCATACATATTTTTAAGAGCTGCTTTTGTAACGCCTTTAATATTTTTTCCGAGTTTCTCGTTAAAAAATTTCACAAAATGATTAATAAGAACAACTATATCGCCCTTCCTATCTCGCAGAGGGGGGATATGAATCGGGAAGGAACATAATCTATAATATAGATCTTCCCTAAACTGTTTATTATCAACTGCCAATTTAAGATTCCGGTTAGTAGCCGATATAATTCTAACATCAGTTTTAATTATTTCGTTTCCTCCAACACGATCAAATTCTTTTTGCTGGATTACCCTCAATATTTTTGCCTGAAGCGACATTTCCATTTCACCGATTTCATCTAAAAAAATTGAACCACCTTTTGCGAGTTCAAATTTTCCAATCTTTCTTATGTGAGCTCCGGTGAAAGACCCTTTTTCATGACCGAATAATTCACTTTCAAGTAATTCACGCGGAATTGATGCGCAATTAACAACAACAAATGGGGCACTTTTTCTTTTACCGTTATAATGAATAGCCCGTGCGACCAATTCTTTGCCTGTACCGCTCTCACCCTCAATTAATACGGTGATATCATTATCAAGCACTTTGGATATCATTTTAAAAGCATCCTGCATTTTCCTGTCGGCGGATATTATATTGTCAAAGCTGTATTCCTTCTGCAGATTTTCTTTAAGGTTTTCAAGTTCCCGTTCAAGGTCAAAATTCTTGATTGCATTCCTAATTGCAGGTTCGAGGCGATTCTTATCAATAGGTTTCGGAAAATAATCAAATGCTCCCAATCTGATAGAATCCATTGCAACTTCAACACTACCTTGAGCCGAGAGCATAATAACAGGTATAAGAGGGTATTTTTGTTTGATTCGGGCAAGTATTTCATTGCCATTTATATCGGGAAGCATTATATCCAATAATACTAGATCCGGACCTTCTGATAGAGCATTTAATCCATCGTTGCCGGTTTTAAATGTTTTGACATTATATTTCCATTGATTCTTAGTCCAATGAATTAGCATCTTAAGTATTGGATCTTCATCATCAATGATAAAAATAAGTTTTTCCAAATTTACCTCGAACTGATATTATTTTGGTAATCTTATTAGAAAGGTTGTTCCCTTATCTAATTCACTTCTAATTTTAATAAACCCTTTATGCAAATCAACAATTTGTTTAACTGCAACGAGACCGAAACCAGTTCCGCCGATTTGCGTTCCAGGTCTTTGGATTTTACTAAACTTTTGAAATAAATAGGGGAGATCTTTTTCCGAAATTCCGATACCGGTATCGCTGACTACAATTTCGACTTCCTTTCCGAAATCTTGAACAATTAAGGAAATTCTTCCCCCAGGATTTGTATATTTTATCGAATTAGCAATCAAATTCCAAAGTACTTTTTCAATACGTTCTTTGTCGGCATTTATAATCAGCTCTTCTTCCGGGAAAAGTTTTGATAAAGTTAGTTTTTTTTCTTTAATCTGTTGATTGAAAGATAGTAATACTTCCTCAATAACTTTTATAATTTCAATATTTGTTTTTTGTAATTCATCTTGTCCTGATTCCAGCTTTGAAAAATCTAATAAATTGTCAATTAGTTTTGCCAATCGTTTTCCTTCACTTAGGATTATTTGGCTGAATTCGTGAATAGTTTCTTTGGAAAGTCCCTGGTCTGACATAATTGTTTCTGCAAAACCTACAACTGAAGCAAGAGGGGTTCTTAATTCGTGTGACACATTCGAAATAAATTCACTTTTAAGTTTATTCAACTCCTCAAGAACGCTTATTTTATGTTTTGCCCTTTCTCTTTCAATAGAAATAATTCGATTGGCTTCAATCAGTTTTGAGTTAAGTTCTCTAATTTTATGTTCATCAACTTTTCGGTTGCTGACATTACGTCCAATACTAAGAACTCCCGAAACCTGACCATTATCGTATAATGGTTTCGCATTTATTTCAAAAGTAATTTCTTTACTAAATCGGTCAAGAAATACAGCTTCAAATGTGGTAATTCCCTTAAAATGCAGAATTTTTGTAAATGCTTCGGCAACTTTGGTTTCTTCATCTTTATCGATAAATTCCAGAAAATGTCTACCAACCATTTCTTCAGGAGTATAACCTAAAATATTTACACCGCTTTTATTTACCATGTTGAAATAACCAAATCCATCGAGTGTAAAAATTAAATCGTCTGCAGTATCAATTAAAGCTCTGAATCTTTCTTCGGAATGAACAAGTTTAAGCTGTACTAATTTCTCTTCCGTAATATCACTAATTACACCTACGAATCTGAGAATTTTTCCGTTTTTAATCATCGGGAATCCAGTATGACGGACCCAATGTTCTTTCCCATAGCGATCATATAAACGATATTCCACAACTGCTTCCGAAGAATTTTTAAGAGTTCTAATGAAATTTTTGAATTTCTTGAAATCATTTAGATGAATTGACTTAAGAAAAAGGGATTTGCTATTATAAATCTCTTCGGGAAAATAACCGAAGAGATTTCGAATAGCTTCAGTTATAAAATCGAATTTTAAGTCGGCTGCATTTATTGAGTACAGAATAATTTGGACATCCGCGATTGTTTCAATAATATTTTGTTGCAAGACGGCTGCATTTATGTTAGAATAACTGTTTGATAACTCAGTAATGTTACTATCAGATAAAACTTTCTTCAAAAGACTTATTTGCTTAGAAATTAGTTTATCCATATCTGTCAAACCGGGTAATTTCGAATTTGAAAAAACTATCAAATAGAAATTAACATTTTCTGATTTACAAATTTTCTTTTTGTAGAAATATTCAAATCCGTGTTTTTCCAGAATTGATTTAAATTCCTTTGTTTGTTTTAATGAACTATCAGAAATAAACTTGCCACCGGATAACAATTTATTGAAAGCAAAAAAATTCTCGTCTGATGTATTAACGGTTCCACAACTTTTTATTATGGAATTCTTGGACTCGAAACATTCAAGAATATAACCAATATTACATCCAATTAATGCGCAGATGCTATTAAGGGCATTTGTGAGTTCACTTTCCATTAAAATCAGGATAAATCCTATTAAATTTATATAAAGATAAGAAATTCAAATGAGTAAAAATATAGAAAGCTTCAAAATGAGGTGGTTTTTATATAACAATATAATAAGAAGCAATTTTAAATATTTTACGCTTTCCGGAATGATTTATGAAACATTTGTTATAATTGTATAAGAAATGTTAATTAAGTGAATAGATCACATCAAAAAGTGTTAAAATGAAAACTGCAATTGTACACGACTGGTTAACGGGAATGCGAGGGGGCGAGAAAGTTCTTGAAGTATTGTGTGAATTATATCCCTCGGCAGATTTAATATCGCTTCTTCATAATAAAGGTTCGCTTTCTCAGTCAATTGAGAAAATGAATATCCATACATCTTTCATTGATAAACTTCCATTTAAAGAAAAAAAATACAGAAATTACCTACCTCTTTTCCCGGCAGCGATTGAATCTATGAACTTTGACAAATACGACTTAATTCTTTCCACGAGTCATTGTGTCGCCAAAGGAGCTAAGCCCGGTAAAAATGCACTTCATATTTGTTACTGTCATACACCAATGAGATATGTCTGGGAAATGTATGATGACTATTTCGGAAAAGATAAAGCGGGATTATTAACAAGAACCGCAATGTCGTTTTTTGCTCCTTATTTGCGTAAATGGGATATAAAAACCAGTACTCGGGTACAATATTACATTGCAAATTCTCATTTTGTAGCCGGAAGAATTAAGAATTATTACAATCGCGAAGCTGATGTAATTTACCCGCCTGTAGACACTTCCCTTTTTCAGCTTTCAGAAAAGGATGACAATTATTTCCTGATAGTCAGCGCATTAGTCCCATATAAAAAGGTTCAAATTGCCATTCAAGCATTTAATAAAACAGGGCAGAAATTACTAATTGTTGGAACAGGCCCGGAATGTGAAAAGCTGAAATCTTTGTCAAAAAACAATATTGAATTTCTTGGCTGGAGAGATAATACTGAGCTTGCAAATTTATATGCCGGATGCAGAGCATTAATTTTTCCGGGTATAGAGGATTTCGGAATTGTTCCGCTTGAAGCAATGGCTTGCGGTAAACCGGTAATTGCTTTCGGAAAAGGCGGTGCGCTTGAGACTATAATTAATGAGGGTACAAACCAAACGGGAGTTTTTTTCTATAATCAAACATCCGATGATCTTATCAAATCACTTAATGGTTTTGATAAACTTATCTTTAATACGCAAAAAATACGCGAACATGCGTTGACATTTGACCGCTCTTTGTTTAAGAAAAAAATCAATAATTATATCGAATTGAAAACTGCAAACAGACCAGGATAATTCTTTCTCCTATATGATTTGAGTAAAAGTTGATTATTTTCTTATTTTTTTCAAATAAGAAAAACATTTAACCAGCCGTTCCCGAAAAACAATTCCTAAAGCAATCGCATATACTAAAAATATAATAAAGCCGGCACCCGCAACCTTAAGCAATCCCTGCCATTTACTATCAAAGATATTTACATCAAATAAAGAATTACCGACAAAGAGCATTCCTGCAATCATCAGGATGCTTGTAATTAAAAGAGTCAAAAATATTTTAACTACAATTGATTTGTCCAAATAGATTTTTTTGAAGCGGGAGAGATAGAAAATAAGTGAGATATTGTTACACCATACTATTATAACCCATGTTATTGTTAGAGCATCTATGCCCGAAGAAATTCGAGATAACGTTAGTAGAACCGCAATTTGAATTAAAATAAAAAATAAATTAATATAAATTATGTTCTTTACATACTTCAGAGAATAAAATATGTTAGCCAGAACCGGATTAAGTAAAAAGGGAATTAACCCAATCGACATTATCCTTAAAGCGTGTGATGTTTCAATGCTGTCATGGAAAGTGAAATGTCCACGCTGATAAATCAATTGAATAATCGGTTGTGCTAACAGAAAAAATATTAGAACAAAAAATGATGAAGTTACTCCTGAAAAAAGAACTCCTTTATTTGTTGTCTTTATAAACTCTTCAATATTTCCTTCACCTATTGATTTTGTTTGAATCGGTAAAAGGGAAGTACTTATAGCAAAACTAAAAATAGTAAGCGGCAAAAAAATGATCTTGGCAGCATATTGATAATGAGAAAATGTTCCTTCAACAAAAAAAAAGGAAAAATACCTTTCCATTAAGCCTGAAATACTAGGCATCAATGAATTCATAAATACCATTAATACAACAGCTACCCAACCAGGTAAATTAAATTTGTTTTCTGTGAAATTTTCGAAAGAACGAACATTTGTTTTCCGGATCAAAATAATCTGGTATATAAAAAATAGGATCCCGCCAAAAAGAAATCCGATTGGAAGTGAAATAATACCTATATTTTTTGCATAAATAATGAGAAAAACTATGGAGAAGACATTTAAATATATAATAAGTCGACCGGGATTAGTAATATTTCCCTTAATTTGAAGTATGGCTGAGAATATACCGCAAGGGACTAAAAATGCGGCAAGTATAAAAAATAAACGTGACGCTTCAATAACGATACGGGTCGATTCAAGTGATTTTGAAAAGACTAACGGCACCAGTTTATCGGCAAATGGATAATAAATTAGGGCAATTACTAAAACAATTACAAAGGCTTTTAATCCAACAGTAAAAAGTGATTTAGAAAAATTCTTTAGATCTTTTGCTTGAGCTGAAAAAGATAAAGTACCGGAAAGAATAGATGAATTTGCCGCCATTGCAATATCAAATAACAGTAGTGTTGTCAGATATGCGTCTGTTATTTCATTAGCGCCAAATTTGGATGCCATTAATATTTCTCGAAGGAACCCAAGAAGTCTCCCTAATAATGCAAAGATGCTTAACCCAATTAATGCCGGAAGCCATTTCTTTAGCATACAATAACTTTATCATTTATTAATGACATTATAACATTCCTTTTCTATTTTTTCATAAAATACTGTGTCGCTAAATTTATTTGCCTGTTCAATGCATTTATCCTTCATAAGAATTACTTTTTCAAGTGTCAAGTTTTCAATTGCAGTAACCAAGTCGTCGACAGTTGGATTAGGTGGCAGCATAATTCCAGTTTCACCGTCTATAACCGTTTCGAGAAGTCCCCCTTCTTCAACACCAATTACGGGTTTCCCGGCAGCCATTAATTCAATTTGAGTCATACCAAAATCTTCATCAACCGGTATATAAATTCCCGCATAACAATTTCCTATTAATTCGGAAAGTCTTTCATCCGAAACAAATCCTTCAAATAAAATATTATCTAGATTCCGCATTTTAATTTGTTCTTCGAACCAATTATGCAATGGACCTGTAGAACAAATAACCAGTTTTTTATTTTTCATTTTTGTGAATGCTTCTAATATCAACGGGACTCTCTTCATTTCTTCAAGTCTTGCATAGGATAGAAAATAGTCCTGTCTTGAAATATATTTATACGCGCTCGTGTCAACGGGTGGAAACAATATTTTAGATTCAAACCCGGTATATTTCTTAATCCGCTTATGTGTATTTTCCGAATTAGTTGTTATTACGTCCATCACTTTCATATCTTTAATATATTCGTTAAGATATATTTTGCCAAATATTTTATATAATAATTTTAATCCTTTCGGCGCCGACTTGACAAAACCATCAAACTGATCTGTAAATTTTCTTGGGGTTGTGTGGCAATACATAATTAATTTCGGCTTAGATAAATCAGAATATTTATTCCGCAATTTATTTATTCTTCTGGGGACAAACATTACACTGCCGCTAAAAATAATTACGTCGTATTCTAGAAGTTTTTTTATCTTAAATGAAAAAGCAAAAAAGAGATATCTCTTAAGAAGACGCAAAACCGGTGTGTTAATATCTTTGTGAAGATAAATCAGCTCATATTGGGGGTTAAATAGCTTTTGAGAAAAACTATCTCTGCTGTCAGGGTTAAAAGAATTGAAGTTTACTGCCCCCGTAAAAAGTCCTGCCGAAAAATGGTTGCGCAAGTTAAATACAAATCTTTCCGCGCCTCCTTTTCCAGAAAAAAAAGCGTGGAAAATTGCAATCTTAATTTTCGTGTTTTCCTTTACCAATAATTTCTATTGCCCGGTTGGATAATTATCTAAACCATAAAATAAAATTACTTTATTAATAGTAGTAATCCAAAATCATCGGTTGACAAAATCTATATTTTCCAAACTTTAACCTGTATATAAAAAAATGTAATTATTTTTATAGTTAACTTAATGTGTTACAATTATAAACTTCATGATGATATACCGAAAGCGAATACTGATTCTAAAATTGGGGGCAATTGGGGATGTTGTGATGGCATCAAGCCTCATCACTGCAATTGATTTTAAATATCCCGGCGCCGAAATAACATGGGTATGCGGCAAGAATGTTAAGCAACTTTTGACCGGCTTTAATCGAATAAATAATTTAATTTCTATTGATGAAATACTGTTTTACAAAGGGAATCTCTTTAACAAATTAAAAATCATTGTTGAAATATGGAAGAATATATTCTTTAAAAGATTTGACATTGTTCTCAACTGCTATCGAGATAAGAGGTACAAAATATTGTTGCTTCCAGCAATTGCGGAAAAATATTTGGACTTTAGCGGAAAAAGTAAATGCTTTACCTTTATCCCCGGCAGATACCATTCGGATGAATATTCTCGTTTGATTCTATCCCATAATGATTGGCAAATTATCCCATCATCACTTCCACATTTTTACGTTTCGGAAAATTCTACTATTATCACTCAAATTAAAAATACAGGCTCGCCAATAATAATTTTAGCTCCGGGCGGAGCAGCAAACATTTTGAATACAGACGATTTAAGGCGCTGGGATATTGAAAAGTATTTAGAGCTTGCAAAAGAACTGATCAACCATAAATACTCCGTTGTTTTAACTGGTTCCGAAAACGACAGGTGGATTTCAGAAAAATTTTCAACTCTTGAGGTTAATGATTTAATTGGCAAAACCAGTTTAGTTGATTTGATTTATTTGTTTAATAAATCCAGTGTAATTGTAACCCATGATACGGGCGTCCTTCATCTGGCAAAATTGAGCAGCATAAAAATTATTGCATTATTTGGTCCGATTAATCCAAAAGAAAGAATCGGAGTCAAAGAAAATATTGAAGTGATTTGGGGCGGTAATAATTTATCATGTTCTCCATGCTATGACGGAAAGAATTTTTCTGACTGTAAAAATAATATCTGCATGAATAATATTTCAGTAAATCAGGTATTGAATAACATAAGCTTCATTTTTGATCAAAGCGAACATTCAAACAAATTATTCAATTAACTTTCAAACTAAATGATAGCAAATCAAAAATCTTTTTACTCAATTAAACTCTGGTTGGATTTAATTATTCTGATTTTATCATTTATCTCATCTGCATGGGTAGCCCAACCACCATACATACTTTATCAAAGACCTTATATGTTTGTTTTGATGGTAGCACTAAATTTTATCTGGTATTTCACAACCAATATTACAGAGTTCTACGATACATTTAGTTCGTTTTCATTTTCATCTCAATTTGTCAAAATTATAAAAAATGCTACAATACAAATCGTTACTTCTGTCCTGTTCATTTTTTTAGTTAAGGAAGACTTATATACAAGAAATTTTATTGTCCTATACTTTATATTTATTAATACCTTTATAAGTTTAAGAATAGTCATTTATAAAAAAGTGCAAAGAACTATTCAAGCAAAAGGCAAGAACACTAGAAATCTTGTTATAATCGGTTCAAATAAAATAGGTGCTGAATTCTCCAATCTGATTGAATCTAGTCTTGAATTCGGTTATAAGTTCATAGGATTTGTTGATAATTCTCGAGGAATTACCGAAAAATATCTGGGACAAATAAATGAATTAAATGAACTCATTATATCGCGAAATATCGATGAAATAGTTGTAGCTATTCCCAATTATGACCCACAAATGCTTAAAGAAATAATTAAAGTCTGCAATAAAAATGCTGTTAGGATTCATATAATTCCAGACTATTTTCAATTTCTTTCAAAAAAATTCACCATAAATATAGTTAGGAATTTCCCTATCATAACTGTACGAAAAGAACCTTTGTCGGAAATCCAATGGCGTTTTATAAAGCGTAGTTTTGATATAGTATTTTCACTTGCGATTTCATTTATTATTTTAATCTGGCTTATTCCTATAATCGCACTAATTGTTAAATTTTCTTCTCCCGGTCCTATATTTTTTATTCAGGAAAGAGTAGGATTAAAAAACAAAAAATTCAAGTGTTACAAATTCCGGTCGATGTATAAAAGCAACCTTCCAAATAAAAATGAGTTTGTACCAATTATCGAAAATGACTCCAGAGTTACTGGTGTTGGAAAATTTCTGAGAATATCAAATCTTGATGAACTTCCTCAATTTCTTAATATTCTAAAAGGTGATATGTCTATAGTTGGGCCTCGTCCTCATGCACTCAATTTTAATACTGAATATGTCCAGTATTTTGATAACATAAAGCTGCGACATCTAGTCAAACCAGGTCTAACCGGCTGGGCTCAAGTTCATGGTTTAAGAGGTGATGTAGCCGATCCGGTTGAGAACAGGAAAAAAACTATTAAAAGGATAGAATATGATATTTGGTACATTGAAAATTGGAATTTAGGATTGGATATTCAAATCATCCTTTTAACAATATGGCAAATGCTGACTCGCAATACAAATGGGTTTTAGTTAGTTATCCGTTACTTTTAAATCTTTTCTTTTTACATAATTTACAAATGCAATACTTATTGCAAGCATGAACCATATCATTGTAATAATAGCATGAGTTCCGAAATTCCATTCAGATAAACCGGAAACAAGAAATGCTAAAAAAGCTCCGTTAGCACCTAGAGCATAAGATCCGGCAAAAGGTTCATTTTTCAAGAACATATAATTTTTTATATGTATTACAAAAATACTGATGATCAAAATCATTGCGGCAAAAAAACCGAATATACCCAATGTTACTAAAAGATGGATATAGTTATTATGAAGATGACCTTGAATTTCCTTGTCGTAAGGTCTTTTGTATTGTTTGTATAATTCAGCTAAGTCGATGTCGCCAACTCCAAATACGGGATGATCCTTAAATATAAGCCAACCAGCTCTCCATAAAGCAAGACGTACAAAGTTTGATGGTATGTAAGGATCCACTGAACTCAATAGACGATTCCTTTTAACCTGGGAAACAAAAAGATTACCATCTTTAAACGATATGCTTTTCGGGACAAAGCCCAAATTTACCGTTGATTTTACTAACAGATTATTCCGAATAGGAAATTCAAGTTCAAAAAAGTTTCCTTTTGTTGTTGGAACAAATAATTTGTTATTGCTTTCAACGGAAGTTAATGCATTGGAAATATTCTTTACTGTTGAAAGTAATTCCAAATTGCTGGTTGTAATTGAGTATAGTTTTAATTCATTCTTACCTGCAATAATTATTTTACCGTTACCATAATAAATAAGGTCTTCCTTTCCGGATAATTTTTGTGAAAGCAATATTTCTTCCGGAATAAAATTATGTAACTTAAAAATCCTTAGCTCTCTATCTTTTGAACAAAGTACAACAAAGGAAGAATCGACAAACAATCTTTCATTATCGGTCCCTGCTTGATTAACAAATCTGAGTTTAGTATTCAAATCACGGGGATTCGTAAAAATAGTTAACCCGCTATCGCTATCAATTACATAAACAAACCCGTTTGCAATAGCCCAACCGGAAGTAAGTCCAGGTGTCATAAAGTCATTTATCCGCTTAAAATTTCCATCAGCACTTTTCTTAAGCAGGATAAATCTTGTATCAATGAGGTTCACAACATAAAGGCTATCAGTCCATTTTTTTAAATCAACTATAGGAGCGCCGAATTCATATTTAGCAATAATTTTATTATTCTGAAATTTCAAAAGCCCGTTTTCAAAATCGCTTACAAAATATTCATTACTTGATTCTGGATATATACTATAAGCCCTTCCGTTAGTTTTTAATTCAGAACTTCGAACAATTTCATTTAGCCGGTATTTATAAATAAAAACATTACTCACATTTTTCTCAATAAACGCTAATGCAATAAAAAGTAAAACTGTCGGAATAAGAATATTCCATTTTTTGCCAATTATAATAACAAGAAGAAGACCTGCCGAAGCCCCCATCCATCCTGTACGTTTATAAGTAGCAAGCAAAGCCAAAAGATTTATCGTGAATAAAATTATTGCTATTATTCTATACTTATATTGCATTTTTTCATTTACTAAAAAAGAAAAAATGAAAACCAATGAAAAACTCATCAATTCGCTTGTAGTTATTGGATATTGAAAGTATGAGGGACCAGATTCATATAACTGATAATAATTATTAATGAAATAATTATAAGAAACCCCGAGATAAACAGTCATAGTAATTAGAGCGGCAGCAAGATAAATTAATACAAATTTTTTTGAACGGGCGTAGTCGTGTGATGAATTGATAAAAGTATATAATATTGGAATAAGGAAGAATCTTTTTAAAAGGATCCTGAATGAATGTGCTGGATCGACAGAAAATATAGTAGCCAGAATTTCCGCAATAATATAGAAGATCAATGCTGATTCCAGTCCTGTTTTGACAAAAGGATACTCTTTTGTTAGATAAAACCTTACCGCAATCAATATAAGTGAAAGATAATACCCTAGTTGATTTATAAAGATTGAATTTGTAAGACTTAATAAAAAGACAATGGAAAAAAAATAGATTAGGTTGTCAGTCAAATTGATTGTTTTATTGTTTGTTGTTGGCATAATTTATAAAGTTCATTTAAATATGGGTGTAAAATAGACTTTTAACTATAAAAATTCATAATATCCTAAACCTCTTCTTCACTTAATAAATTTATTTATAGATAATTATTTAACTTTTCATATAATTGTGAGTTGAGACACAAAAGAAGTCAAATCAATAGGCAGAAAGAAAAAAATGAAACAATTAAATATTAAAAAACCAGAATTACTTGCACCCGCAGGTGATTGGAGTATGTTAAATGTTGCAATAAACAGCGGTGCAGATGCTGTTTATTTTGGATTGCAAAATCTAAATATGCGCGCTATGGCTAATAATTTTAAAATTGACGAACTTTCTATGATCGTCGATTATTGCAGTAATCAGAAAGTAAAAACTCACCTCACTCTCAACACTATCGTATTCGAAGAGGAGCTTCAGTTACTCGATACAGTCCTCCGCACAGCAAAGAGTGCGGGAATCGAAATGATAATATGCTGGGACATGTCGGTTATTAAGAAATGTATTGAATATAATATTCCATTTTGTATTAGCACCCAGGCATCTGTTTCAAATTCAGAAGCGGTTAATTTTTACAAAGATCTTGGAGCAAAAAGAATTGTACTAGCCAGGGAATGTACGCTTGATAAAATCAAAGAGATAAAAGCAAAAACAGATATTGAAATAGAAACATTTATTCATGGTGCAATGTGTATTGCCGTCAGCGGTAGATGTTTTATGAGTCATGAGATATTCGGTAAAAGCGCGAATAGAGGTGAATGTCTTCAGCCATGTAGAAGAGAATATCAGATAATTGATAATGACGAGAAATTTTCACTTGAACTCGGTGAGGATTATATTTTATCTCCAAAAGATCTTTGCACAATTGAATTTATCGAAAAGTTAATTGAAGCAGGGATCAATTCATTCAAAATTGAAGGACGGAAAAGAAGTCCTGAATATATTGCGAAAGTTGTATCCATTTATCGTAAGGCAATTGATCTTTATTTCGAAGACAAACTTACTCCTGAAATACAATCAGGATTCATAACAGAATTGAAAAAGGTTTATAATCGAGGGTTTTCACCCGGGTTTTACATTGGTCAACCCGGATCGGACAGCTTCACAAAAATTTACGGCAGTCTTGCTACTACAAAAAAGGTATATGTTGGCAGAGTAATAAATTATTACAAGAGAAACAAAATAGTCTTTATTAAAGCTGAAGCAGAATCATTAAGTACCGGCGAATCTATTTATATTATTGGCAGTGCTACTGGAGTTGTAGAATTACAATTAACCAAAATCATGAAAGATGAAATTGAGATTAAACATGCCGAAAAAGGAAGTGAAATAACATTTGAATGCAACAAACTTGTAAGAGCAAATGATAGAGTTTATAAAATAATTGATCTTGAGAATTAATCCGCCGAAGACGGTTTTTATTTAATTAATTGCCTTTTGACGTAAATAAAATAAGCAAGAACATATTTTAAATGAATTGATAAAACCTGATTTTTATTTCGATTTATATTGTAAATTTATTTCCAGGCTAATTTAGGTTTTCCTCCTCCAAAACTTTCAATTGCTTCTTCAAGCATAGGGAAAACTTTAAATACTTTATCCATTCTGGTTAAAACGAAAACCAAAGAAGGCATTTCTTTATTGTATACCAACCTTAAATCACCGTTCATTGAATTGACTTTTTTTAATAATGCGACCATAGCACCTAAAAACGTAGAATCAATATATTCACAAGTGCTGAGATCAATTATTACTTTAGAAATACCTGTATTTACATGTTCTAGAACAAACTCTTTAAAATGCAAAGCCTTTGCAAGGGTAGCCCTATTTAAATAAACATGAATAACGACGATGTCGCCTATTTTATCCGATTCGAATTCCATTGTATAAATATATTTTTATGTATTCAATATATGAATTCCTTGCCAAATAGAAAATAATTGTTCAGCGATTTCCCATATATGAAATATCCTTAAATATTGCGCTTTTTATTAGTATGTTACAATATTCCCGCAACATTATTACCTTTTTCAAATATTTGAAAAACTTTCCATTGATTCTGGTTTAAAAAAAAGAAGGCGAAGGACGCTTTCAAAATTTTTCCCTTCGCCAATCTTAAGGACGGAGCCTTATTTGTGTGTGTACATAATTTATTACAATGATAGTGCCAACCTTATATAGTTTGATAAATCTAAATTTCCAAGGAAAAACACTCCCAAATCTTTTGAATTTTGGGTTTATTTATTTATTACAAATTTGTTCTAATTATATTCAGATTTGCAGCTATGCATATTTTTCATGGCAGACGAAATATCTGCTTAGGCGAAATTCAAAATTTGATCCTGAAGTTCAATTGGAAATCATTATTTAAACTATATATTCCATAGTAATTTTTGTCTAATGTAGTTTCATTTAATGGCTGGCTATCATTGAAAAAAAGTAAATCCATCTGACTATAAATCCAAATAAGTGCATATGAAAAAATTATCGTATTTCGAATCTTATATGATTTATTGTAAGCATCATATTTTTCCTGAATTAATAACTGGTTTGTCTCTTTTAGATAATTGTTCTCCTTTGTCTTCGAATCAAAAATAAAATAAACCACCCCTCCTAAAGTCAAAGATGAGGCAAAAGTAAATATCCAGCCGATGTTTTTTTTACCCATATATATTTGTCCCAAACCCGGTACAAATAAATTCTGTGCAATTGCTATTCTTGTAGTGCTGGGATCAAGGTTTTTTACATATTGTTTTATTCTTGTTGAGTCTTTCAAAGTGACAATATCGGGGTGATCCTTATAAAACGACGTTTTTACTTCTTCAAAAAGGGATACTAACTTAGGAGATATTTTGGTCGGATCGGGAGAATAGTTCTTTTTTATTGATAATATATTCTCAAAACTTTTTTTTGTCTGGCTCTGGTTACCGTCGGCATAAAATGAAACTGCGCGCATTAAATCAATTTCAATTAAAAGAGAATCATCCAGAATTCCTTTTATCAATAATTGGTCTGATGTTTTAATTACATTATCATAATCAAAAGATTCGAATAATTGTTTAACCTTATCATAAGTAATCTCTTGTGCAAAAGAATGTGATATTCCTATCAAAAGAAAAACGATAAAAAGAATTTTTTTCATTAAAAATCAGAAAAAATGTTAATGTTTATAATTAAATTTTAGTTTTAATGTATCATTTGCTCGAATAAAAAAAACAGTATCAATATCCTTATAATTTGGATTTTTAATCGTAAGCCGAACAGATCCGGGAACAACTTTTATTAAACCCTGAATAGGAGTTTGTCCTTTTAATTCGCTATTTACAAATATATTTCCCCAAGGATTTACTTTGCAATTAAGAAATCCCATCAATTGATCCAATAAAAAGCGAATATTGGTAACCTGTTCTGCTTTAACTTCAACAATTCTAGTATAAATCGGATAATCTGGATGAACTAATTTCAAGGTATATTCACCTTCGGCAAGCTTTATTGGACGGCTTAAAGGAGTAGTTTCGAATTTTTCGCCATTTATATATACATCAGCCCACGGTGAACATTCAACAAATAATCCTCCATATCGAATTGTTTTAGCAGCAGATTCAGTAAGGAGATTCTGATTTTGATTATTCGGAATTAAATTATTGGTTGGGGAATCAATTATTTTTTGATCGGGTTGTTTAACTGAATTATTGCTTTTATATGTTAAATTATCTGTTGGCTGTTTGATTTCTTTTACAACGGCAGGAGTAGAAACATTTTGTTTTTTATATTGCGATTCAATTACTATCCCTAATGCAACAACCGTGATTATACCTAATGCAATCCAGGTAAATTTTGATTTTATGCTATCTCTTCTAGTATTATTTAAAATTAGTGTTGGTTGATTCTCTTGTACATTTAAAAGCTCTAATATTTCCAATGCGGTCTTAAATCGCTGATTAACATTCTTCTTTAGCAGTTTATTTAGAATTGTTCTGATATTATTTGGAACCGAGATTAGTTTTTCATCGAAAGAATTATCACGATGACTAATTATTTCATTGAGAGTTAAACTGACATTTTCCCTGAGAAAAGGATTTATTCCTGTAAACAACTCAAACAAGACTACTCCCACTGAAAATAAATCACTCTGCTCGGTCAGTTTAGTCCCTTGGATTTGTTCTGGACTCATATAGCTTGGAGTGCCGACAATTGAATAAGGATTTGTAACAAAATTATCATCTGATGATAATGCCAGACCAAAATCACCAAGCTTAACATTTAAATTCTTGTCAATAAATATGTTTTCGGGTTTTATGTCGCGATGTATAATTTTGTTTTTATGCGCATAATTTAATCCTTGCAAAAGCTGAATCATCAAATGTTCTTTTTGATCCTGAGTCAGGTTTTTTATTTTAAACACATTCCGTAAAGACTCCCCATCTATATACTCAAATGATATATAGAAGAATTCCTTACTCATCCCGAAATCAAGTACTTTTATAATATTTGAATGATCAAGTTTAGCTAATATTTTAGCTTCTCTTTTAAAACGTTCAATGATTGCCTGATCAGGAATTTTTTGTGTATTAAGAACTTTAAGAATTATTTTTTTACTTAGATAGATGTGATTAGCAAGATAAACACCGGCATGCTCATCTTTTTTGAGTGTTTCAATTACTTGAAATTTTTCAAACAATATTTCAGAAGATGGAATTGACATTTTATTGTTCATCCAACTCTTTTAATTTCAATTGAACCCATCTAACAGAAACATCAAGTGATTTTGCTGTTAGCGTTTTATTTCCATTGAATTCTTCAAGACGTTTTTTCAGAAGAAGCATTTCAAATTCTTGAAGTGTTCCTTGAAAATTTTCGATATTTTGTTCTTCTTCAAGAATAATATGATCTGCAAGAATTTTATTTGTATCACAAAGAATCAGCGCCCGTTGAATTACATTTATCAATTGGCGAATATTTCCGGGCCAGTAATAATTCTCCAGTTTTTTAATTGCCGGCGGCTCAATGATCATTTCTTTTTTACCGATTTGTTTTATAAAATGACCAATCAATAAGGGAATATCACTTTTTCTTTCTCGCAGAGGCGGGACACGGATAGGGAAAACATTTAATCTATAAAATAGATCCTCCCTAAATAATCCTTCTTTTACCAACGATTGCAAGTCTTTATTTGTTGCAGCTACAATACGAACATCAATTTTTTTCACTTTAGTATCGCCAAGCCGGATAATTTCCCTGTTCTCCAAAACACGTAATAATTTCGCTTGAAGTGCTGTTGATATATCTGCTATTTCATCCAGGAAAAATGTGCCGGCATCGGCGGCTTCAAGTAATCCCTGTTTATCTGTACCGGCACCGGTGAATGCACCTTTTTTATAACCGAATAATTCACTTTCCAATAAATTATCCGGGATTGAACCGCAAAATTGTGCAAGAAACGGTTTATCTTTTCTTTTACTTAATCTATGAATTGCTTTTGCGGCAATTTCCTTTCCGGTACCGCTTTCACCAACAATTAAAACTGTTGCATCGGTTTGTGCAACTTTATGAATTAAATGAGTAAGAATCCGTGTTGCGGAACTATCACCAATCATCTCCGGGATATGCTCTGTGGTTTGTAACCGATTTATTAAAATCTGGTTTTCTTTTTCGAGTTCTTCCAATTTTATTATTCGGTCAAGAGCAAGCGATACCAAATTTGAAAAGAAACTTAGAAAAAACAAATTTTCTTCGGTAAACTCACGCCTATCTAGCTGACTATCAGCAATAATAATTCCCCATACTTTTGAATCCCGGATTATTGGAACACCTATAACAGATTTGATCCGCTGAATTTGAACACTTTCAAATTGCGAAAGGTGAGGATCGCTCATTACATCATGATAAAGAAGCGGCTTTTTTTCTTTTATTACTTTTTGAAGTATTCCAGAAGAAAATTCGTGGAGGTCGGTTATATTCTCATTTGATATTTTTCGCGCTGTAATTATTGTAAAGCTATTATTAATGTCATCATATTTTACAAATAGACCACGTTCGGCATTAATAATTTTAATTACAATATCAATCGCATCTTCAATTAATGAGTCCTGATGTGAGGCCGAGTTTAATATTTCAGTGAATTCATAAAGAGATTCAAATTCATCTTTTGAAAGATTTTTAAGATGGGAAATATTTTCGTCAAAGAATTTATTCATTGCATTATAACGCTATTACTGTTTAACAACAAATGTCGCCGGCTTTGATCGCGATCTATTTTTAAATTCATCAACACACCAGATAACCCAATAATAAGAACCTGAGGTTAATGTGTTAGCCATCGTAAATGATAGACTATCAGACGATATATTTCCTTTACTGTATATAAATTCCGAAGGATTATTAGTAGAATTGGTATAAACCTCTAGCATATATGTAAAATTATATCCAGGCTTAAAACTACTCCAGACAAATGCCGGTTTTGAAGTAGCTGTATTACTATTTGCAGGAGAAATCAATGAAACTTCATCCAAGATTATTCTCCTGATTGCCGAATTACCTATATTTAATTTCCTACCGTTAAAGTCTTTCACAATTATTTCAAAATTTCTTCCGATTGTCTGTTCTATAAAATCTAAACTGATATTTGACAAGGTCAATTCATAAAATTTTGTTAATGGATTATAAAATAGATTATTATGAATGTTCATTGGTACGCATTGTACAAAAACTGAATCTATATCATTTTCCTTATCAGAAATTGCTGCTTGAACAGTTAGGCTGTATATTTGACCATCAGGCCAATAATTCTGTACAACCGAATAAACAACAAGGCTATCTAAATTAGGCAGTGAATTCATAACTTCTGATACATGATAATCTTTTTGGTTATTCCAATTAATAAAAGATGAATCATTACTATATCCAGTTTTTGTGAAATATAACATTCCATCCTGCAGGTTTAGGCGGTCCATGATGAAACTACCATTTGCATCTGTCTGGACAAAAATATTTTGATTTTTCCAATAAACACTAACACCTGTCAATTTTGTATTATGTGGTCCACTTACTGAACCCTCTAACCGTGCTAGCTGATAGGACGGGTTTTGAGGATCGAGAGGATTTAAACGGGGTGCTTCACAAGAATAAATTCCCAAACAAATTAATACTATGAGTAAACTACGAAAAATTTTCATATGTAAATAAAAGCTTATAGTTACTCCCTTGCAATAATTCACTTTAAGTTTTAAAATACTTAATAAATTCTGTGGCTAATATGCGGATAAAATCACTAATTATAAAACCAAAAATAAACTTCCGGTGGAA
>Ga0182027_10001107_pt1 | contig 45396 bp, 41 predicted proteins | sample 712E1DmetaG_FD_121300 | JGI IMG/M metagenome (GOLD analysis project Ga0182027, IMG submission 121300) | Permafrost microbial communities from Stordalen Mire, Sweden - 712E1D metaG (Illumina Assembly) | ecosystem: Environmental > Terrestrial > Soil > Wetlands > Permafrost | place: Sweden...
AAAAATGTGGTTTGACTGGGTTTGACTGGGTTTGACTGGGTTTGACTCGGTTTGACTCGCGGCGGGGCGAGGGAATTGGCAAATCGCAGAGTGGCCTTGTCGGGATGCGACCGGGCAGGGGTCGCTTCGCCCGCTTCACTTGATGCTGACTGAGCATTCATGGAACCATTACAGCATGGTTTTCAAATTTGTCATTCCCACCGTGGGTACGATTTTTATCGCAAAAAGGAGCGCCAAAACCGCCACGAACACCCTGTAAAAAAGGGGCGGAATCGCGGTGGGGGTGGGAAGAATCAGAATGCGATTACAAAAATAGTTTGGGGCAAAGGTTGGTTTGCCTGCCGAAATGGTCGTTTTTTGAGGCGGTTTTGAGGGATCGGAAACTGGATTGACTGCAAGTGGTTGATAATCCGTGGAATACAGATAAGGCAGAAGAATTTGAACGGGAGAACGCAGCACGGCGGAGCGGCAATTAAAGTCGAGGGTCGAGGGTCGAGAGTCGAGGGCCGAAGGCGGACCCGCCGTCGCTACGCTATGGCGCGACAAGGCTTGGGCTTGATTCCAAAGACGGGGGGGCAGAATTCGGTCAGAAAGATGGGGTCAGAAATATCGGTTTTGCCTGGGTTCCAAAAAGGGAAAGAAGAATTTGAACAGGAGAATTTGAACAGGAGAACGCAGAGATCACGGAGAAGGTCTGACTTGAGGCCGAATTCGGGGAGGGCGGAATGGTGAAAACTTTTTGCAAACGCCGAGTGAAATCGGCGACGGGGTTGGAACTGCTCGACCAGGGCCAGGAAACAAAGGCCGTTGCCCGCAGATCACGCATCCTCCTTCGCTCCGCAGGGCGGAGCTACGGCGGATAAAGATGGACGGAGAGGAAGAAGTTCTGCTTTCCTAGCCGCGAGAAGGCGCAAAACGCACAAAACCTTTGGGAATGGCCGGCTGGCAAAAGCGGGAAAGGACAGAATCATGGGCAGATGGCGGAATTCCACGATGGAAGGCCCTTGGCTAAAATCAACGAGAAAACTTAAAAACTGACAATACTAAGGCTTGACGCCTTCGACAAATGGGTGACCGCTTTCCTTTCCTCCTTTCTTTCCTCGACCGTCAACAGCTTGCTGTCTTAATACTTCTTGGTTCTTCAGAAACGCTGACCATTTCTCTCCTGAGATTTGTTTGATCTCTCCGCTGATGAACATCACCGCGTGACCTCCAGTGGGATCCGTTCTTCCATTTGGAGCGATACCGCCGCGCCGCTCCCAAAGAATTGCCAAATCCAAGCCATCGTCCTCTCGCAAGCCTTGTACGTACACCCAACTAGACACGTTGCTGTTAAGCGACTCTCCTCTTTGCAGCGTTCTTGTGACAGCCTCGATATCTCCAGACAGGCCGGCTAACTCCTGCGCAGGGGAGTAAATAGGAAAGAGTTTCTGAATGGCCTCCAGGCTATTCGTCCCATTTTGAGGAAACCAGCCAGCGTGATCCAAAGCATAGTGATGTAAACCAACCCATAAATTAACCATTAATCCAAGCCGATCCCTCTTCCAGGAGCAACCAACTAAAGTAAGCAGCATGGCAGCGACTAAAATGGCTTTTGTTATGATCGGTTTCATATCAAAGGGAGTCCAACTATAGTTTTTGTCCCTTTTCTTCGCCTTCATGGGTGGTTCTCATTTGGCTTTCTCCACTGGCCCCGTTCGGATTCGATTCCGCGCTGTTGTGGCATGAATATATCGTGCGGAATGACAGCCGGTGAGTCAAGCGGAAATTGGACTTGGGAGACTTTTTGAAAGAAGGTGTGTTCGGCGAGCCTCCTTCGCCAAGGCTACGGCGGCCAAGGGGGCGCCGAACTCCGCACGCGGGGGCGTTTAAAAAGCAAGGAGGCAGGGATGTGTTTGGCGAGACGCCAACCACTGCGGGCGGGACACCCGCGCTCCCTGGAATGGCGTCCTCCGGCCCTCAGGCGAGGATTTTGGGAGGGCGCGCATGGAATCGAGGGAAAGCGAGGGGATTTTGGGGCTTCGCCGGGGATGGAGTGGGGAAGGGGTTCAGAAGGGGTTGGAAATGAGGCATTTTGGCGAATTTTGTGTAAAATAATGGTTGCAATTCAAACCGCGCCTCATTAGACTGCTTTTCGGTAGATTTGGAGTATCACCATGCACATGCAATATTACCAAGAGGTTGTCCATTCCGCTTTGATGGTCCCGACGATGCTGGCTATGTATGTGGATCCCGGCAGCGGCAGTTACTATTTCCAGATGCTGATCGCCGGGTTGACCACGGTGCTGTTCTTTTTTTCCTCGATCAAACGAAAAGTCCTGTCGCTTTTCAACAAAACCTCGGAGCCGCCCGCGGGCGCGCCCGACGCTTCCTTGAAAAAAACCATCGAATCCAAAGACAAGAGCCTGACCGAATGATGTCGGAGCGGCTGAAAGTCTCCGGCGCGTCTTTCCGCGACCCCAGCGGTTATGTGGTGGAGCGAGAGGGGGAATTTCTGCGCGTGGTCCAGCCGTGTTATTCGGAGCACTATAAATGCCTGTTGGATTCCGGGCTTTATGACGCGCTGACCGGGCGGGGACTTCTTATTGCCCACGAAGAAATCGGCGCGGGAGGTTTCGAGGGGGCATTCAAAGTGATCCGGCCGCGCCAGATTTCGTTTATCTCCTATCCCTACGAATGGTGCTTCAGCCAGTTGAAGGACGCGGCGCTGGCGACGCTGGCGATCCAGAAAATGGCGCTGGCGCACGGCATGATCCTGAAAGACGCTTCGGCATTCAACATTCAGTTTGTGGACGGCAAGCCGGCGCTGATTGACACGCTGTCCTTTGAAAAACTGGCGCTGGAGCCGTGGGCGGCCTACGGGCAGTTTTGCCGGCATTTTCTGGCGCCGCTGGCGTTGATCAGCCTGCGGGATCCGCGGCTGGGGCGATTGTCGCGCATACATTTGGACGGCGTTCCTTTGGATCTTGCCGCCAAACTGCTGCCCTGGCGCGGCCGGATGAATCCGGGGCTGCTGCTCCATTTGTACTGGCACGCGGCGAGCGGACAAAGGCCCGGCCCCGCCGCGGCCAAAGCTGTCAAGCCGAAGAATTACCGGCTCAGTTCGCTGCTGGGCCTGAGGGAGAACCTGGAATCGGCGGTGAGAAAACTGAACTGGCAGCCCCCCAAAACGGCCTGGGCCTCGTATTACCAAGGGCCGGTCACAGGGGGAAGGTATGTGGAGCACAAACAGCAGATCATGGCCGATTTTCTGAAAATCGCCCGGCCGGGGTCGGTGTGGGATTTGGGGGCCAACACCGGCTTGTTCAGCCGGCTGGCGGCGGCGGCCGGGGCGGACACCGTTGCCTTTGACGGCGATGCTGACTGCGTGGAAATGAATTACCTGGAGATGCGGCGCAAGAAGGAGCCGAGGTTGCTGCCTTTGTGGATGGATTTGACCAATCCCAGCCCGGCGCTGGGCTGGGAACATGGGGAGCGGATGAGTTGGATGGAACGACGAAAGCCGGATCTGGTTGTGGCGCTGGGTTTGGTGCATCACCTGGCCATCGCCAACAATCTGCCCTTGTCCCGGATCCGGGATTTTTGCGCCGGACTTTCCCCGTGGCTGGCGATAGAATTTGTGCCCAAGGAGGATGCGAACGCGCAAAAATTGCTGAGCGTGCGGGAGGATATATTTGGCGGTTACACCCGGGAGAATTTTGAAGGGGAATTCAGCCGGCGCTACACCATCGTGCGCTCCAGTGAGGTTGAGGATTCACGCCGCGTGCTCTATCTGATGCGCAGGAACCAGCCCTGAAAAAGCCGGGCGGAGGAAAGGATCTCACCCGCGCCGCCGCAACCCTGGTTTACTCTTCCGGGCTGGTGGAAAGGAATCTGGACAAGGTCTTCGGTGATTGGTCCGGCAAATATGGGTAGTGCCCGCCAAAATAATGGTTGAAGATCAGCCGGAAGGTATTGACGGGGGTCATGCCGGGGTAAAACCAGTCGTCTTTGGAACCGGGCAGATAAAGGGCGTTTAAAATGGTGGCGGCTTCCTCCTCCCGGTGGGCGTCGGTCAAAAAGCGATAGCCGTGATCGCCTTGGAGGATGATGATGGGGGGGATTTTCGAGTTTTTCAAGATGCCGGAAATGGCGTTGGTCAGCAGGCTGTTCTCATAAATCAACTGGCCGAGATATAAATCCTTGCCCCGGTCGCTCTGGCTGATGCCGCGCCGGATGCGGTTGCCGTTGCGGTCGAACAGAAATGGCTGATGCGGCATCATCAAATGGGCATAAACAAATCTTGGCTTGTCGGTTCTCGCCGCCGCAATTTCCGGGAGAAGGGAAAAGATTTTCAGGTTGATATCGCCAAAGCCAAGGTTCATCCGGTACATGTTCAAATAACCGGCGGCCGACTTATAGAAAAGAACCTCGCCCAAAGTGGGGGAGGACATCCTTGCGAAGGAGTAGAAGCCAGGCTCGCCCGCGGTGGCAAAAATGGAAAGATTGGTGATCTGGTAGCCGGAGGCTTTGAGCCGGGACGGGGCTTCCGCATCGGCGATGATCCTGCAATAATAATCGGAAACCGCGGTCATGCTGAGGTCCACCGGGGCCTGGGTATAATTCATGTTCAAGCAAGTCGAAAGGCTGCGGGGCGTGGCTGTGGCGTTGCCATGCGCATCTTTGACAATGTGAAAGCCCTGCGCGGTGAGGAAATGGTTGAACGAGGAATTGTCGTAACCCCAGAATTTTTGCAGGCTCTCCGAACTGGTATAGGCATCCGTCAAAATATAAAAGATGTCCGGCGGATTTTGCCCCGTCGCCATGGGGAGGCGCGCTTGAGGGCTGATGGGAATTTCCGGCATGGGGTGGCGCGCAAAGACCACCTGCCCCACCGTCCCCGCCACGGTCAGGGCGCCGACAAGATTCAGGTATCGCCTGAGGGGGAAAAGATTTTTTCCCGAGCGGATGACCAGCGCGCAAAGCCCAAGAAAGACGATTCCCATCAGGGGTATTTGCCAAGCCGCTCTGGCGAATTGACTCCAATATGTCCCCAGGAACCATCCTTCGCATCGCGACTTCCAATCATCGAAAAAGCAGAAGAAAATGACGCCAAGGGTGGTCAGAATCCCGGGTTTGCAGGGATGCCGGAAAACGCAGGCCAAGGCAAGTTGGGCCAGGAAAATAAGGGCCAAAACCCCGACCAAACCGGCGAAAAGCTCTCCCAAGTTGGAAAAGGGCAGCTTTTGGCGATAACCGGCCAAGACAAAAAGGCACCCAAACAGCAGCGGATGAGCGGAAATGGCGGTTCTAATGCCTGGCGCTTTAGGATTGATCGAGGCAACGGGGCCTTGGGGGTCGAAATAGCTCGAAATAGCTCGAAATAGCCCGTTAGATTTGCTCGAGGCAAGGGGGCGCTGACCGGGGCTTGGAATGGAGCCTGCCGAGACAAGCACGGGCGCCCGGACCTGAGAAGAAACCGAAGGATCCTTCATGCCTTGCTGTACATTACGATTCACAGGTTAATCCATCATCGTCGGGAACCAAATAACGCTCCCAAGGACGGAGTGTGAGGGAATGCCTTACAGAATGGAAGGAAAAAATCGCACAAAACGTAAAAAGTTCACTGGCTGGCTGCCTCGGCCGCACAAGGCGAGGCAAAGAATGCTGGACAGGATTAAGAACGGAATCAGAAAACAAAATATCCCTCTTCATCCTGTCAATCCTGTCAATCCTGTCAAAAATTACTTCTTTTTGAGGCCGGAGAAGATCTTGTTGGCTTCCACCAGGTTTTCCTTGGAGCCGATGTCGAACCAGATTCCCGGCACGCGCCAGGTGTAAACGGGCACGCGCTGATAGAGCCATTGCACCAGGCGTCCGGGTTGATCGGGGTTGTTGCCGTCGGCGATGTACTGTTGGATCATGGGCAGCGTGGCCTTGGGATAAAAATAGAGCGCAATGCCCGTGAGGGTGCTGGTGGGATTCTTGGGTTTCTCCTCGAAGAAGGTGATGCGGCCCGCCGCGTCCAGCGAAATGGAATTGTATTTTTTGATTTCCTCCAGGCTGCCCACGTCATAGACCGCCAGGACCGGGGCGTTCTTTTCCCGGCATTGCCTGCCAAAATCCTCCAGGCTCTGGCTGAAAAGATTGTCCCCCGCCACCACGATCAAGTCGTCCTGGATCTTTTCCCGGGTGATGACCAGGTGGATGTCCCCGATGGCGCCGAGCTTGTTGGTGTCATCGGTCGAGCCGTCGTTGACGATGGTGAAATCGAGCCTGGACTTGGTGGCGCGATAAGTCTGGGACCAATTTTGGAAATGGGCGGCAAACTTGGCGTTGGTGACGACATAAACGCGGTCAATGCCGCCGATGGGGGCGAGATTGTCCAGGACGTGTTCAATCATGGGCTGGCCCGCGACCGGCAGGAGCGGTTTGGGCTGGGTGAGGGTGAGCGGATAAAGGCGGGTGGCGTAACCCGCGGCCAGAATGAGAACTTTCATTTTTTAGGAATTGGCAAACAAGCCCGGCGCGGCGATTTTGGCCAGCGCCTGGGACCGTTCCAAGATTTCCTTTCCCGACTCGCATTTCAAGGCAAAATCGGCCAGTTCCCGTGCCTCCTTCATTTTCAGATGGCGGATGAGAAATTTGACCTGGGGCACGAGGGAAGGGGCCGTGCTCAATTCGTCCACGCCCAGGCCGAGCAACAGCGGGGTGAGGGCGGGATCGCCCGCCATTTCGCCGCAAACCCCGCACCAGATGCCCGCGCGGTGGGCGGCGTCGGTCGTCCATTTGATCAGGCGCACGACGGCGGGATGGGTCGGCTCGTAGAGATGGGCGATCTTCTCGTTCAAGCGGTCCACCGCCAGGGAGTATTGGATCAAATCGTTGGTGCCGAGGCTGAAAAACTTGGCGCGGCGCGCCAGCGCGTCGGCCGCCACCGCGGCGGAGGGGATTTCAATCATGGCGCCGGCGTGAATGCTCTCGTCGAAGGGAATCTTCTCCGCGCGCAACTCCGCCTTGTATCCCTCGAGGAGGGCGTTGGCCTGGTCCATCTCGCCCACGCCGGAGATCATGGGGTACATGAGCTTGACGTTTCCTTCGACGCTGGCGCGGAGGATGGCGCGGAGTTGGGCGCGAAAAATATCGCGCTCTTCCAGGCAAAAGCGGATGGCCCGCCAGCCCAGGAAAGGGTTCATCTCCACCGGCAGTTTGAGATGGGCGAGGTATTTGTCGCCGCCCAGGTCGAGCGTGCGGATGATGACGGGCTGGGGTTTGAGTTCCGCCGCCAGTTGGCGGTAAGCCATGTACTGCTCCTCCTCCGTCGGCAGCGAATCGCGGTTGATGAACAGGTATTCGGTGCGAAACAGGCCGACGCCAGCGGCGCCGTGAAACTTCACCGCCTCCAGGTCGCCGATTTGCTCAATGTTGGCGGAAAGGAGGATTTGAGTTCCATCCAGCGTGACGGCCGGGAGGGTCTGCATTTCGTGCAGTTTGTCCTCCAGGGAAACGCGCCGCTTGGCCAATTGCCCGTACTCGAAGAGGGTTTGCTCGGTCGGGTTGACGATGATCAAGCCGTTGTAACCATCGAGCAGGGCGGTGGCGCCGTTCTGGATTTTTTTGCTGGCCACCTGCAAACCGACCACGGCGGGAAGTTGCAGCGAACGCGCCATGATGGCGCTGTGGGAGGTTTTGCTGCCCACGTCGGTGCCGAATCCCAAGGTGTTCTTCCGGTTGAGCAGCGCCACCTCGGAGGGCGGCAAATCTTCCGCGATCAAAATGCACGGCTGCTGGAGGTGTTGCGGGTCTGGCTGGGGGCGGCGGCCGAGCAGATTGTCCATGATGCGGGAGGTGACATCGCGCATGTCAATGGCGCGTTCCTGCAAGTAGGCGTCGTTAATGGCGCTGAGGGTGGCCTGGTATTGCTGGGCGAATTGGTGGAAGGCGGCTTCGACGTTGATCTTCTTGTGATAAATCAACTGGGTGACCGAATCAATCAGAGTGGGGTCTTCGAGGACGAGCAAATGGGCGTCGAAAATGCTGGCGTCCTTGGCGTTGAGGGCCTGGCTGACCTGGTGTTGGACCTCCAGGATTTGCTGGCGGGTTTCCAGGAGGGCCTGTTGCAGGCGTTGCACCTGGTCGGCCATGCCCGCCTCCTCCACGGCATATTCCGGGATGTCCACAGCGACTTTGTGGAGGACGAACACCTTGCCATGGGCAATCCCGGCGGAGACGGCAATGCCCTTGTACACACGTTCGCCCGGTTGGAGAGGCTCGGTCATGAAGATTACTTAACTGGAAACCCACCGGTTGCAAAGAAATTCTTCAGGAATTCTCAAAAATTCCGGCGCGAGGGTGGCACTGGGAGGTTGAAAACCGGCCACTTGCAAGGCCACTCTGAGGTGATTTATTCTTATCAGGTTTCTTGGAGCGAGCAAGCGGCTTTTCAATTTCTTCATACCGGCTGGCTCCCGGTCGCTGCACCGCTAAGCGGCGCGTTTCTCATGCACCTGATTTCTATATCGTAACCAAGTATCTAACAAAGTGGCAAATCGTGAAGCCTCGCGAGTTGTCGAACCGTCTGCGGCAACCGCGCCTGCTTCGGCAGCACCCAATGCCTCGACAACCGCCTCGACTTCGGTGAGAAGAAGCTCAACCCGGAAAATGTCGCTCTCTGGCCCGCCGTCGTGTCGCTCCGGCTTCGGAATCGGCGACCGCTCAAGCTCGCCGCGAACTCTGAGTGCCAAACCTGTGTTTGTGCGCTCCAAGACTGTAATCGTCTCGGTGAGTGTTCCTCGATGAAAAGCATCTGCACGGCTCGTCTGCTGCTTATATTTCGCGCTGTCCATAAGGCGTAAGCAGCAAAGTAAAATGAGCAGAACCGGAAAGCGAGCCATTCAACTCGCCGGTTCTGCGGTCGAAGGTTTCACCTCGGAGAAGCCTCCGGCGCAGGCTGGGTCGTTGGGCTTGGATTTGATCTTTTTGGTTCCTGGACGTTTTCAGTGGATCCATGCCCAGAACCGCAAGGCATGGCGAGCGCGACCGTCCCGGTCGCGGCGGGGCGCGTCTCGCGCCCCGATTCCTGGCTGATTGCCTTCCAGCGATTTTTCTTCGGATGGGTGCCGTGGCGCACGGTCGCGTTTAAAAAGCAAGGAGGGAGAGAGGTGTTTGGCGGGACGCCAAACACTGCGGGCGGGACGCCCGCGCTCCCGGGACTCGCCGTCGCTCGAGGACTCGCCGTCGCTCGAGGACTCGCCGTCGCTCGAGGACTCGCTTTGCCCTGGGCTGTAATATGTCGCCCCGTTGGGGCTGGGAAAAAGAAAGATGCGGTTGGCGGGGGCGCCAACCGCGACACGCCAGGGCGCGTGTGCTCCCCGCGAGTGTGCTCCGCGCCTTGACATCGGGCGGGGGTTGGAGAAAGCTGGTGCGCCTATGGTGGAACCCAAAGTCAATGATCTGATGGAACGGATTGTCGCGTTGTGCAAACGACGGGGATTGATTTTTCAATCCTCGGAGATTTACGGCGGCATCAACGGCTTCTGGGATTATGGCCCGCTGGGGGCGGAACTCAAACGCAACATCAAGGATCGCTGGTGGCAAACCATGACGCGCTGGCGCGACGACGTCGTTGGCTTGGACGCCACGATCATCATGCACCCGAGAATCTGGGAGGCCAGCGGCCATGCCACCACGTTTGCCGATCCGATGGTGGATTGTTTGCTGACCCGGAAACGTTTCCGGGCCGACCAGATTGATCCGCAAAGCGGGATGGCTTATCATTTTGCCGGGGCGCAAAACGCGGGCAAGCGATGCGATGACGCCTATTCGGTCTTGCTGGCGCCGGGGAAGAACCCGGAAAGTGCGCGAAAGGTGGCGCGGCAATTTTACCAGCAACGCGGCCTGGCCGAACCGGAATTGTTGGGCGAACGGACCGAAAAGGTGGAAAACTCGACCCGCTACAACCCGGAAAACGGCAGTCTGTTGACCGAGCCGCGGCAGTTCAATTTGATGTTCAAGACTTACGTGGGGCCGGTGGAGAACGTGGAGAACATGGCGTATCTGCGCCCGGAAACCGCGCAGGCGATTTTCGCCCAGTTCAAAAACGTGCTGGAGGTGTCGCGGCAGAGGGTTCCGTTTGGGATATGCCAGATCGGAAAGGCCTTTCGCAACGAAATCAACCCGCGCAATTTTACATTCCGCTCGCGCGAATTCGAGCAGATGGAACTGGAGTTTTTCATCCGGCCCGACGAGGCGGTGGAGGCGGTTTGCGGGCAGGTGGCGCGTCCGGCGGGGCCGGGCCATCCGGGGGAACCGCAGGCCAATTGGGGCTGGCAGATCTGGCACCAGTATTGGGTGGAGGAGCGCCTCCGGTTTTATGAAAACATCGGATTGCCCCGCGCCAGCCTGGTGGAGTATTGGCAAAAGCCGGAGGAATTGGCCCATTACGCCCGCGCCACGGTGGACATACTTTACAAGTTTCCGTTCAGCAAGCGCGACGCCAGCGGGGAATTGATGGGGGAGGAATTGGAAGGCATCGCCGCGCGGAGCGATTTTGATTTGTCGCAACACCAGCGGTTCTCCGGCAAGGCCATGGGCGTGTTCGATGAGGAGTTGAAGGCGGCGTGGCCCAAGCTGGAGGAGGGCCGGAAGAGCGAATTAACGAAACGCTATTTTGAAGCGCGTTTGAAGTACCTGGTCAAGACGGGCGAACCGGCTGAGAAAGCCGAACGCCAGGCGCGCGAAGAGGCGGCCGGTTTGGCGAAGGGCTATTACGTGCCGCACGTGATCGAACCGTCGGCCGGAGTTGACCGGCTGGCGCTGGCGCTGATCTGCAACGCTTACTGCGAGGACCAGGCGCCGGACGAACATGGGAAGCTGGAGTCGCGCGTGGTCATGCGCTTTCATCCGCGGATTGCGCCGGTGAAAGTGGCGGTGTTTCCCCTGCTGAAAAACAAGCCGGAATTGGTCAAGAAAGCCCTGGCGGTGCGCGATATGCTGCGCCCCCACCTGGCGGTTTTTTATGACGAAGCCGGGGCCATCGGGCGCCGTTACCGCCGGCAGGACGAGGCGGGGACGCCCTTTGGAATTACCATTGATTTTGACACGCTGGGCGAACGGGGCGAAGATTTGAAAGACACCGTCACGTTGCGTGACCGGGATACCATGAAACAAGACCGGGTGAAAATTAACGATCTGCCGCGAGTGTTGTTGGAGAAAATCCGCTAATGTCATCCGAAGAGAAGACGCCCGTGGGAATTCCCGCCATGGAGGAGGCGGAGCCGCCGTTGAAGAAACGCGCGCCGACGCTGTACGCCATCATCATTTTCAAGCTGGTCAAGGGGGTGCTCTGCCTGGCGCTGACCGCGATCATATACAGCGAGGCGGACAACAACAGGCCGGAGGATTATGAAAAATTTCTAGAATCGCCCGCGGTCAAATTCGTGATGGAGCACTTGAGAATCCATCCGGAGAACAAGTTTTTCACCGGTCTGGCCGAGAAGATAGCCAATCTGACCGACGCCAAAGTGCATCGGGCGGCCCTGGGCGCGCTGCTGTTGAGTCTGTTTCCGTTGACCGAGGGGATTGGTCTGCTCTACCGCGTCGGCTGGGCCGGCTGGCTGGCCATCGGCGAATCGGCTTTTTTTGTCCCCATCGAAGTGTACACCTTGGTGAGCCGGCCGGTGTTTTCCTGGTTTATTTTTCTGGTGACAGTGAGCAACGTCCTCATCGTTTGGTATCTCTACGCATTTCGCGCGGTCCTTTTTCACCACCATCATCACCATCCCCGGCCGCCGTCCGCGTGATTGGGATCTTGAAGCGGCGGATAAGGCTTAAATCACAAAGTCGGGAACGTCGGCGGGCGGTTCCTGCAATCGCCTGGCCCGGTCGCGCAAATCGGCCAGGGTCAGGCGCTCCATGATCTTGACCACGGCTTCGCGGGCTTCCATCATCACCTCGCGAATGGGGCAGCGGGCCTCATCGGGGCAGGTGCAACGTTCATAAAAGCGTTCACTCACACAGCTCACGGGCGCGATCGCACCTTCGACGTGCCGAACAATCGAGGCCAGGGTGATGTCTTCCGGGGGTCGGGCCAGACGATAACCGCCATGGATGCCGCGTTTGCTTTCGACCGCGCCCAAACTTTTCAAGTCGTTGAGAATCTGCTCCAGGAATTTCTTCGGAATTTTTTGCTCCTCGGAAATGGTTTGAATTCGCACGACCTGGTCGCCGTAATGCAGGCTCAGGACCAGGAGGGCGCGCAAGGCATATTCTCCGCGAACGGATAATTTCATTGTCATCAGAATAGCCATCTCTAGTGAAATAATCAACAATTCGCTAAAAAAAAGTCTGGCAAGAAATGGACATTCAGTCATAATCACGCAAAAGAACTATTGATGGCCAATAAATAACGATAAAGAGCAGATATAATAAATCTCTATTGACATAATATGGAATTCTATTATTGTCGCGCGCAGTTGAAGCGAATTGAAAGACAATGGCCAGGAAACTGACTATGCTTCCAGAGGTTTTTGGCCGGAAAAGCGATAAACAACCGACACAATAAGATGAAAAACTACAAGTGGATCGTTGCAGCGGTCATCGGCGCGCAATTCGTCGCCGCTGCTGCAAGGGCGGATGACACCGCCGACGCGATTGCTGCATTGAAGCAGCAAATCGAAATACTGAACGCAAAGGTCGCGCAATTGGAGAGTCAACATCAGTCCCAAAGCCAGTCACCGGAGGTGGCGGCGCCGCCCAAAGCCGCTCCAATGATCACCGCCGGAGCGGATGGCTTTTGGCTGAGGTCGGCGGAATCAAATTTCACGCTTCATCTGGGGGCGGTGGGCCAGTTGGACTGGCATTATTATGCCAGTCCCAATCCCGGGGCCAAGGACACGCTGACCATCCGCCGGTTGCGGCTGATCACATCGGGCACGTTGTACCAGAATTACGATTACTACATTCAGACGGACTTCGGGGCGGGCAACAGCGTGACGGCGACGAACAACTCGATGCTGCAGGATGCCTACTTGAATATCCATTACTGGCCCGGATTCCAAATCCAGGCCGGCAAAATGAAGGAGCCGGTGGGTTTGGAGATACTGCCCGCGGACGCGAACCTTTGGTTTGTGGAGCGCAGCTACCCGACCGAACTGGTGCCCTTCCGCAACGTGGGCGCGGAGATTCACGGCGACCTGTTCCATGGCGCGTTGAATTATGCGGCCGGCATCTTCAATGAAGTGCCTGACGGTGGCTCTGGAGATATCGAAACGGGAGCGAACAGCAAAGACATGTCGGCGCGGATTTTTGCGTTGCCATTCACCAACACGTCGCTGGCGGGGTTGCAGAACTTCGGTTTCGGTCTGGGAAGCAGTTATGGATATGAGGCGGGCGCCCCGACCCCGGCTTTTTCCACCCTTGGCCGGCAGAAGTTTTTCAGTTTTGCGAGCGGCGCAGGCACGGCGGCCTCGCCGAACGTCACCGAAGAAGGCGATCATCTCCGGCTGGTCCCCCAAGGCTACTACTTCTGGGGTCCGGCAGGTTTGTTCTGGGAATACGCCGACTCTTCGGAGAAGTTCAAGCTGAGCAACGGGAAAACGCAACACGCGTGGTTCGACAACACCGGGTGGGATGTCTCCGCCTCCTGGTATTTGACCGGGGAAAAGAACGCTTTCTGGGCTCCGCCGGCGCCGCTGCATCCGTTCCGCCTCGACGGGTCGGGCCTGGGGGCGTGGCAATTGACCGCACGGGTCGGGCAGCTTTCGGTGGATGACGCCGCCTTCGCCTCCAAGGCTTCCGGCAAGCCGGTGTATGCCGCCACTGGAACGGCGGAGGGGGCGACCTCGTGGGGCGTGGGTTTAAACTGGTACATGAACAAGAATATAAAATGGATGTTTGAATACGAACAAACTAGTTTTCAGTTTGCACCGACCTACAAGGCGACGCCGGGAACAGGATCGGTGAACGCTCAGAACGAAAGGGTGTTGATGGGCCGATTGCAGTTCGCATTTTGAAGGCGGGATATTTGAATGAACAAAAGCTGTTGCATCCTCGGGCTTTGTCTGGCCCTGGCGGTCCCTCCCGCCACGGCCCAGAAAGCCATCACGCTGCTCAACGTCTCCTACGACCCGACGCGGGAGTTATATGACGAAATCAACCCGGCTTTCGCGAAAACCTGGAAGGAAAGAACCGGCGAGATTGTGACCATTCAACAATCGCACGGCGGCTCCAGCAAACAGGCCGGCGCCGTGATCGAAGGGTTGGAAGCGGACGTGGTGACGCTGGCCTTGGCCGGGGACATTGACGCGCTGCACGCGCATGGGAATCTGGTGCCGGCCAATTGGCAGACACGGCTGCCGGACAACAGCACCCCTTACACCTCCACCATTGTTTTTCTGGTGCGGAAGGGGAACCCCAAGGGACTCAAGAATTGGGACGACCTGGTCAAACCGGGGGTGGCTATCATCACCCCCAACCCCAAAACTTCCGGCGGCGCGCGCTGGGCCTATCTGGCCGCGTATGGTTTCGCCTTGAAGAAGAACCAGGGGGACACCAACGCGGCCCTCCGGTTTGTTGACCAATTCTACCGGAATGTTCCAGTGCTTGACACCGGCGCGCGAGGGGCCACCACCACCTTCATCCAGCACGGCATCGGGGATGTGCTGGTGGGGTGGGAGAATGAGGCGCTGCTGGCTATGAACTCCCTGGGGAAGGGTCAATATGAAATCATCTATCCCGCGGTGAGCATTCTGGCGGAGCCGCCGGTCTCGGTGGTGGACAAGGTGGTGGAGGAGCGCGGGACGCGGACGGTGGCCGAGGCCTACCTGCGTTTCCTCTGGACGCCGGAGGGACAGGAGATAGCGGCCCGGCATTATTTCCGCCCGCGCCTGCCGGCCGCGGCCCAGGCGCACGCGAAGACGTTTCCAAAAATCGAGACCTTCACCATCCAGGACGTTTTTGGGGGCTGGGGCAAGGCGCAGAGAATTCACTTTGAGGAGGGGGGTATTTTCGATAAAATCTCGGAGAGCCGTCGGTGATTTGACATGCGACCGGATCGCGCCATAGCCGCCAAATCCAATCCGCTGCCCGGTTTGGGTCTCACACTGGGGTTCACCATCCTGTACCTGAGCGTGATCGTCCTGATTCCGATTGCGGCGCTGACGATCAAGGCGCTGGGGCTGTCGTGGAGTCAATTGTGGCATCTGGCGACCAACGCGCGGGCGCTGGCGGCCTACGAATTGAGCCTGGGCGCGGCCTTCGCGGCGGCGCTGCTCAATGCCGGGTTCGGAAGTTTGCTGGCCTGGGTTTTGGTGCGCTACCGTTTTCCGGGACGGCGATTGCTGGACGGCTTAATTGATTTTCCCTTTGCCCTGCCCACGGCGGTGGCGGGACTGACGCTGGCGGATTTGTTCTCCGACCACGGCTGGCTGGGGCGGCTGCTGGCGCCGATGGGGATTCATGGGGCGTATTCCCGGCTGGGCGTGGTGCTGGCGCTGACGTTTGTCGGGCTGCCGTTTTCCGTCCGCACGCTCCAGCCGCTGCTGGAGAACCTGGACAAGGGGGTGGAGGAAGCCGCCGCCATTCTTGGGGCGGGACGGCTGCGCACCTTTTTGAGCGTGATCGTGCCGACGTTGCTGCCGACGGTGCTGACGGGCTTTGGTCTGGCGTTTGCGCGCGGGCTGGGGGAGTACGGCTCCATTGTTTTCATTTCGGGAAATCTGCCTTTTAAAACGGAAATTGCGCCGACGCTGGTGGTCGTCCGGCTGGATAACTTCGATTACTCCGGGGCCATCGGGGTGGCGCTGGTGCTGATGATCTTTTCCTTTGCCCTGCTGTTCACCCTGAACTGGCTGCAAGGCTGGTCCTTGAAATTTCAACGGCCATGAAATTGCCCCGCTCCACCTCCATGCCGGGGCGCGCGACCCGTTCCTCCACCCAGGAGTCTCCGCTGGTCAAGTGGCTCTTGATCGGAGTGGCGGGCCTTTTCGCCGCCGTCTTTCTTTTGTTGCCGCTGATCAATGTGTTCGTGCAGGCCTTCTCCAGCGGTCTGGGCGAGTACTGGGATACGCTCAAGGATAAAGACACCGTGTCAGCCATTCGATTGACGCTCCTGGTCGCCGCCATCAGCGTGCCGTTAAACGTGGTTTTCGGGGTGGCGGCTGCGTGGGCCATTGCCAAGTTCGAGTTTCGTGGCAAAGCGGTGCTGCTGACCTTTATTGACCTGCCCTTTTCGGTTTCGCCGGTCGTGGCCGGCTTGATGTTTGTCCTGCTCTGCGGGGCCAACGGGCTGATGGGTCCCTGGCTGCAGGCGCACCATCTGAAGATTATTTATGCCACGCCCGGGATTGTTCTGGCCACCATTTTTGTGACCTTTCCTTTCGTGGCGCGAGAATTGATTCCGATCATGGAAGACCAGGGCCGGGAGCAGGAGGAAGCCGCGCTGACGCTGGGCGCCAGCGGCTGGCAGACGTTCTGGCACGTCTCTCTGCCCTCGGTCAAATGGGGCCTGTTTTACGGCATCATCCTTTGCAACGCCCGGGCCATGGGCGAATTTGGCGCCGTCTCCATGGTCTCCAAAAAGGTCGCCGGGTACAGCGATACCCTGCCGCTGCTGGTGGAAAAACTGTACAATGGATTTTCCCATCCGGCGGCGCCATTTGCCGTGGCCACCTTGCTGGCGATGCTGGCATTGGTGACCCTGGGTCTGAAGACTTTCCTGGAATGGAAGAGCCAGAGGGAAGAGGGTTAATTCATTCCCATGATGAAACGAACGGCGGTCATCAACGTGGTGGGATTGACCAAATCGCAGGTGGAGGGATGAGTGCCAGCCCCAAGACGCCCGCCTTGCGGCTGCGCATCAGCGCGGCGGCCGAAACCATCGTTCGGGGCGGGCATCCGTGGGTGTTTGCCGGCAGTGTCCGCGAACAGAATCGCGCGGGGAAGGCCGGCGAATTGGCGGTCCTCTATGATCGCCACGATCGTTTTCTGGCCGCCGGCCTGTTTGACCCCGATTCCCCCATTCGCGTGCGCGTCCTGCATGTGGGGAAGCCGCAACTCATTGATCATTCCTGGTGGCGCAGGCAATTGGAAAACGCGCGGTTGCGCCGGGAGGGCTTGTTTGACGAACAGACCACCGGCTATCGCTGCATCAACGGCGAAAACGACGGATGGCCGGGCCTGGTGCTGGATCGGTATGACACCACCCTGGTTTTAAAAGTCTATACGGCGGCATGGCTGCCGCGCCTGCGCGAGGTGGTGGAACTTCTGGCGGCGGGGGAGAACCGAATTGTGCTGCGTTTGAGCCGGAATATCGCCAAAACCGCCGGGGTGGCTCTGGGGTGCGAAGACGGACAAATGCTCCACGGCCCGCCGCTGAACGGCCCGGTCATTTTTCGGGAAAGCGGGCTGCGGTTTGAAGCGGATGTCTTGCGCGGCCAGAAGACGGGTTTTTTCCTGGACCAACGCGAAAACCGCCGGAGTGTCGAATCGCTCGCCGCCGGGCGCGCGGTGGCGAATCTGTTCAGCTACTCGGGCGGCTTCTCCCTTTATGCGGCGCGAGGCGGGGCGGCGTCGGTTTGCAGCGTGGACATCAGCCCGCACGCGCTGGCGGGGGCGGAGCGGAATTTTTCCTTGAACGGCGATCATCCCGCGGTGGCCCGCTGCCCGCACGAGAGGATCCAGGCGGATGTCTTCGCCTGGCTGCGCGAAAAGACGCCGCGCCGGTTTGATTTGGTGGTGCTGGACCCCCCCGCGATGGCCAAGCGCGAGTCCGAACGCGAAGAGGCCATGCGCGCTTATTCCAACCTGATAACCGGAGCGATCGCGCGCCTGAACCCCAATGGCATCCTGGTGGCCGCATCTTGTTCCGCGCGCGTTTCCGCCGATGACTTTTTTCATCTGGCGCGGGAGGCGGCGGGCAAATCGGGCCGGGGGTTCGAGGAATTGAGCGCCACCGGCCATGCGCCGGACCATCCGGTGACATTTGCCGAGGGCGGGTACCTCAAGTGCGTTTCCCTGAAGTTCACATAGGCGCTTGCCAAGGGGCGGGCGGATTTGGTTTAATTTCCGCGTGCTACATCAACAAACTCTGCGCCAGCCAGCGAGTTTTTCCGGCATCGGGCTGCATAGCGGCAATCGTGTCAACATGACTTTTTTGGCCGCCCCGCCCAACACCGGCATTTGTTTTCGCCGGACCGATCTGGAGGGCGGGCCGGAGGTGGAAGCCCGCATCGAAAACGTCACCGCCACCACGCGCTCCACCTCGCTTTCGCGCGGCAACGTCAAAATCCAGACCGTCGAGCACGTCCTCGCCGCCTTTGCCGGGCGGGGGATAGATAACGCATACGTGGAATTGGACGCCAACGAACCTCCCATCGGCGACGGCAGCGCCCGGCCCTACATGAAAATGATCCAGGCCGCCGGGGTGGTTCCGCAAGACGAGCCGCGGGAGGTGTTTCGCGCGCAAAGCCCCATTTTACTGGAACAAGGCGAGACGACCCTTTCGCTTTTTCCGCATGAGGGCTTCAAGATCACCTGCACCAGCGCCGACGCGCGCGGGCGTTACACCCAATTCTACAGCGTGGAAGTGACCCCTGAAACCTGGGAGCGGGACATCGGCCACGCCCGGACCTTCTGTTTTTTCGAGGAGATCGAGGCCCTGATCAAAAACGGGTTGATCAAGGGCGGCAGTCTGGAAAACGCCGTGGTCATTCGGGATGACGCCGTGTTGACCACCGAACCGCTCCGGTATCCGGAGGAATTTGTCCGGCACAAGATCCTGGATCTGATTGGCGATCTTTCGCTGGCGGGCGCGCCGATTTCCGGCCACGTCATCGCGGTCAAGCCGGGACACGCCGCCAACTGCGAATTTGCCCGGCAGATCAGCCTGGAAATGCGCAAACCGCTGGAGGCGGCCCAGAGTTTTGCCCCGCCCCCGCAAGCGACGGTTGCCCACAGCGAAGCCCCGGTTCAGATCAAGGACGGCGAAGCGCTCGACCCCGAGAGGTTGATGAGGATACTGCCGCATCGCTATCCGTTTTTGATGGTGGACAAGATCACCAAAATCGAGGGGAACAAAATTGTGGGTGTCAAGAATGTGACGGTGAACGAGCCGTATTTTCAGGGACATTTCCCCAATCATCCCATCATGCCGGGCGTGCTGCAATTGGAAGCCATCGCCCAGGTGGCGGGGGTGATGATGCTGCGGCAGGCGGAGAATTTTGGCAAACTGGCTTACTTCATGTCCGCGGAGAGCGTGCGCTGGCGCAAGCCCGTCCGGCCCGGCGACGTGCTGGTGATTGAAGTGGAGCTGACCAAATCGCGCGGCAAGATCGGCAAAGCCAAAGGGGTGTGCTCCGTGGACGGCGAGACGGTGAGCGAGGCGGAGGTGACGTTTATGTTGTTTGATCGCGCGTGAATGGACGGCGTATGATTTCCCCCTTCTCAGTGGTTCACCCCAAGGCGCGGATTGGATCGGATTGCGAGATCGGGCCTTTTTGCGTCGTTGGGGAGAATGTCGCGCTCGGAAACCATTGCGTGCTCCATTCTCACGTTGTTATTGACGGCTACACCATCCTGGGCGAGGGCAACGAGATTTTTCCCTTCGCCAGCATCGGACTCAAAACGCAGGACTTGAAATGGAAGGGCGGGGTCACGCGCACCGAAATCGGCAGCCACAACACGTTTCGCGAATACGTCACCATCCATAGCGCCACGGGCGACGGGGAAGTGACCCGCGTCGGCTCCAACAACCATATTCTGGCCTATTCCCACATTGCCCACAACGTGACTCTGGGCAGCCACGTCATCATGTCCAACGTCGCCACGCTGGCGGGGCACGTCTGCGTGGAAGATCATGCGGTCATTGGCGGGCTGGCGGCGGTGCATCAGTTTTGCCGCATTGGCGCGATGTCCATCATCGGCGGTTGTTCCAAAGTGGTCCAGGACGTGCCGCCTTACATGCTGGCGGACGGCAACCCCGCCGAAACCCGCACCATCAACAAAGTCGGCCTGGAGCGCAATGGGGTCTCCGAAGAGGCGCAGGCCGCGCTGAAGCAATGTTACAAGATATTATTTCGCGAGGGCCTGACCATTGCCAACGCGCTGGCGCGCATCGAGGCGGAACTGCCCCCGCTGCCCGAAGTTCGCCGCCTGGTTGAATTCATCCGCGCCAGCCAGCGGGGCATCAGCAAATGAGATGACCTTCCTGCCCATCGTGGTGCGCGAACTGCGGGTCGCCTCGCGGCGCAAGAGAACCTACTCGATCCGGTTCCGGACGGCATTCATGGCGGTTGTGTTAGGCGCTGTTCTCCTGCCCGCGCTTGGCGCCATCAAGCTGGGCAGCGGCAGCGGTTTGGTTATGTTCCAAACGCTGGCCTTCTTCTGTTTTTTCTATTGTCTCGCCCTGGCTGGCAACACCGCCGACTGCATCAGCGAAGAAAAGCGGGAAGGCACGCTCGGTCTGCTTTTTCTGACGGACTTGAGCGGCTGGGACGTTGCCTTGGGAAAATTGTGCGCCAACTCGCTCCAATCCTGTTACGCTGTCCTCGGCACTTTTCCGGTCGTGGCCATCGTCCTGCTTTTGGGCGGAGTGAGCGCCGGACAATTCTGCAAAGTGGCGTTGGCGCTGCTCAACGTTTTTTTCTTCGCGCATTGCGCAGGTCTGCTGGCTTCAGTGTTGAGCCGCGCTTTGTCCAAGGCGCACGCCATCACCGGCGCGCTGCTGGTTGGTTTTCTGGCCGGGCCTCCCCTCCTGGGACTTGCGATCAGCCGTGGATCGTTTGCCGGATTGGCTCCAGTGCTGAGCGCGCTGAGTCCCGGCTATGCTCTTTTTCAAATCATGGGTCTGCGGACGTACCGCTTTTATTGGACTTCGTTGCTGCTGGTGCATCTGACGGCGTGGCTTTTCCTGGCGCTGGCCAGTCGGCGTTTGCCGCATTGCTGGCAGGAAAAAGCCGATCCCGCCGGACTGCGCTGGCGAGAGCGATTCCGGCAATGGACTTATGGCCCGCCCCGGTTTCGTGAAGACCTGCGCCGGCGATTGATCGGAATCAACCCTTTTCTCTGGCTGGTGAGCCGGAACCGGCTGGCGCCGATATTCGTCTGGGGCACTCTTGCTATAGTGGCTTGTTTCACGATATGGGTTGTGTATAGGGTCGGACTTTCGGAATGTATTCCTGTATTCGTGGGCGCGGTTTGTGTTGGTCATTTGCTGCTCATAGCCGGAGTGGCTTCCGAAGCCAGCCGTCACTTGGAGGAACAACGTCGTAGCGGCGCTCTGGAATTTGTCCTCTGCTCTACTCCTCTGCGGGATCGGGAGATTCTGGCCGGTCTTTGGTCGGATTTGCGCCGGCAATTCCTCCTGCCTTTCATCGTGGTTTTGGTTTCGGACGTGGTCATGGCCTTCGTCAGCAATAACCGCTCCTTGCGAATGTGGCACGTCGATAGGGACAGGATTGCTTTTGACTGGTTTATCTCCACCGCGATGGTGCTGCTGGTGGTTGACACCATCGCCGCCGGTTGGGTGGGAATGTGGCGGGCGATGGCGAACAGACGGCCCCGGCGCTCCGCAGCGGCAGGCGAAACGTTGGGTTTCCTGATCTTTGCGCCAATGCTGTTGCTTTATTTCCTAGGTGTGATTAGCGAGCTGATTTTCCCCCATTTGTACGGCTGGCCACTTCACTCAGACGCTTTGTTCTGGTGTTACGTTGTCCTCGCGCTGCTGATGCCGGTCGGTTTGTCTTTCTTCGCGCGACGGCAATTGTTGACTCAGTTCCGGGAGATGGCGGCGGCGCAGACGAGCGAGCCGATGGGAATTCTCGGACAACTGGGCCGGCTGCTGGGCAGGGCGGCTCGTCGGAAGCGGCGCCCAGTCGTTATTTCTTCGTCCCGTCCTTGAGGTTTTTGTTCTCCTTGAAAACGAGCGAGGCGGAGTTCAGGCAGAAACGAAGGCCGGTGGGCCGGGGACCGTCCTGGAAAACATGGCCCAGGTGCGCGTCGCAACGCGCGCAAAGAATCTCCGTCCGCTCCCCATAACTGTGGTCCGGTTTGGTGAGGACGTTTTCCTTGGCGACGGGCTGGAAGAAGCTCGGCCAGCCGGTGCCGGAATCGTATTTGGCCTCCGAGGTGAAGAGGGGCAGGCCGCAACAGACGCACTCATAAACCCCCGGCTTGTGCAGGTCGTAAAAGGCGCCGCAGAAGGCGGGTTCGGTGCCTTTGCCGCGCGCGATGGCATACTGGTCGGCGGTCAATTGTTTGCGCCATTCCTTGTCGGTTTTGACCACCTTGGGGGTGGAGGTGAGCGGGCCGGGCAGACCTTTATCATCCAAAAAGCGAACTTGAATCATGGGAGTTTGATTGGTGGTAGGGGTTTTGGCATCCGTAGCGGGATGCGTTTGGGCGAAAGCGGCCGGAGGCATCGCCAGGATTGCCGCCGCCAGAAGTGCCTTCATGCTTGTCATTAGAGTTCATACTACGCGGTCCGGGAATTTTTTCAAGGCGGCAACGCGGCCCACTTTATGCAATGCGGCAGATTTCTTGGGAGAGAGTCACGGCTCGACAGAGTCTCGCCCTACCATGACTGACGCATTACCAACTTTGTCCTTTCAACTTTGGAGTTTGGCTTTACGATTTTCCAAAATATGACAAAGACTCCAATTCACGTGGCGGTCACGGGCGCGGCCGGGGCCATCGGTTATGCGATTCTGTTTCGGCTCGCTTCGGGCGAAGTGTTCGGCCAGGACCAGCCGCTGGTTTTGCATCTGGTGGATATTGAAGCGGCGGTGCCGGTGATGGGCGGGGTCATCCTCGAATTGGAGGATTGCGCGTCGCCTGTGCTCCAGAAGGTCATCGCCACGGCGGATGCGGCGGAAGGCTTTCGCGGCGTCAATTGGGCGCTGCTGATCGGCAGCGTTCCGCGCAAGCCCGGCATGGAGCGCAAGGATTTGCTGGCCATCAATGGGAAAATATTCACCGGGCAGGGCAAGGCGTTGCAGCAAAACGCGGCCAAGGACGTGCGCATCGTCGTGGTCGGCAATCCCTGCAACACCAATTGCCTGATCGCCATGAACAGCGCGCCGGAAATTCCGCGCGACCGCTGGTTCGCCATGACGCGGCTGGACGAAAATCGCGCCAAGGCGCAACTGGCCAAGAGGGCGGGCGTCGGCGTCGGGGCGGTAACCAACCTGGGCGTCTGGGGCAATCACAGCCCCACGATGTTCCCTGATTTCTATCACGCCAAAATCGCTGGCCGGCCCGCAACCGAAGTCATCCAGGATGAGAATTGGCTGAAGACGGATTTCGTCGCCACCGTGGCGCAGCGCGGCACGGCCGTGTTGAACGCGCGCAAACTGAGCAGCGCCGCCAGCGCCGCCAACGCCGCCATTGACACCCTGAAATCCATCTTTACGCCCACGCCCTCGGGCGACTGGCACAGCGTCTGCGTTTGCTCCGACGGCAGTTACGGGATCGAAAAGGGAATGATCTGTTCGTTCCCCGTCCGCAGCGATGGCAAGACGCCGCAAATTGTGCAGGGCGTTGCCCTCAATGATTTCAGCCGCGCCAAAATCACCGCGAGCGTGGACGAGTTGAAAGGGGAGAAGGCCATCGCGACCGAATTGGGTCTCCTGAAGTAAGCGAGCAAACAGCCCTCAGCCCGCCGGTTTTGGCGTGCGATTGGCCAGGCCGCGCGCGGTTTGGTTTTTGCGGAATTTTTCGTAGGCGGCGCGATGGCGGGGATATTTGTTGCCCAACATGGCCGCAGCCAGGAGGGCGGCGTTGATCGCGCCCGGTTTGCCGATGGCGAGGGTTCCGACCGGGACGCCGCCGGGCATCTGTACTATTGACAGAAGCGAATCCATCCCGTGGAGCGACTTGGATTCCATCGGCACGCCCAGAACGGGCAGGCACGTTTTTGCCGCCGTCACGCCCGCCAGATGGGCCGCGCCGCCCGCCGCCGCGATGATGATTTCCAGCCCGCGCCCGGCCGCGCCGGAGGCGTATTCGAACAAGAGGTCCGGGGTGCGATGGGCGGAGATGACTTGGGCCTCGTAAGGCACGCCCAGTTCCTCCAGTTGGGCGGCGGTGTGCCGCATCGTTTCCCAATCCGACTGGCTCCCCATGATGATGCCCACCAGGGGCCGTGTATTTTTGTCTGACATGCGCAGCGAGCCTAAAGTTTCGGGTTCAATTGATAAAGTTCAAAATTTACCTGGCCGCCTGTTCCAGCGCGGCGAGCACGATGGCGGGACTCAAGATGGTCGGGAGCACCTGGGGTTGCCGGTTCGGGTCCTTGGAATACACCAGGACCAAAGGAACGCCGGGGGAATTGTGACGGCGCAATTCGGCGGCGATGGCCGGGTCTTCATGGGTGAAATCGGCCTCGAACGCCACCGCGCCGATCTCTTTGAGTTTGGCGCGGGTCTGGTCAATTTCCAGGCTGGCGCCCTTGTTGAGTTTGCAGGTGAGGCAACTTCTGGCGGTGAAATCCACCAGCACCGGATGGCCGTCCCGGCGGGCTTGCTCGACGGCTTCCAGGCTCCACACTTTCCAATCAATGCCGGCGCGTTGGGCGTTGGCCGGCAGGCGCCACTGAAGTTCGTGCTCCAAAATCGCGCCATAACCCGCCGCCACGAGCAATAAGGAAAGCGCCACCGCCAAACCCTTCCGGCGCGTCCCGCGTTGCACAAACGCCCCCCAAATCCACGCCGCCAGCGCGAGGATGACCAAAAAGAGTTCCAGCCACAGGGCATCGTCTGTGTTGCGCGAGGTGACCCAGACCAGCCAGACGGCGGTGGCCAGCATGGGGAAGCCCATGGCGATTTTGAATTTTTCCATCCACGCGCCCGGTTTGGGGAGCGCCTGGAGCAAGCGCGGTTGCCAGCAAATCAAGACAAAGGGAAACGCCAGCCCCAACCCGGCCGCCAAAAATACCAGCACCGTGACGCCGGGCGGTTGGGTGAAGGCAAAGGCCACCGCCGGTCCGAGAAAGGGGGCGGTGCAGGGCGTGGCCAAAAGGGTGGCGAGGAGCCCGTTGAAAAAGGCCCCGCTGTAGCCTGGTTTGGAGGCCAGACCGGCGGCCGAACCCATGACGCCCGCGCCCAAGGTGATTTCAAACACGCCGAAAAGGTTGAGCGCGATCAGCGCCATCAAAACCGTCATGAGCAATTGGAACTGCGGGTTCCGAAAGACATCGCCCCAACTGGCCATTCCACCGGCCCGCTGCCCGCCGACGGCCAATCCTGCCAGGGCAAGAAACGAAGCCAACACTCCGGCGCCATAGACCACTCCCAGCCGCCGGACCCGGGCCGGGGCTTCCTTGGATTGATTGACAAAACCCAGCACCTTCAGCGCAATCACCGGCAGCACGCACGGCATCACGTTCAAAATCAGCCCGCCTAAAAAGGCGGAGAGCAACTTGATGACCAACGACACCCATCCTCCCGCCGGGGCGGCCGCCCCCCCCTTGGGCATCGGGACGGACGGCTTGGGCAGGGGCAGATTCACCTCCACCGCCACCGGGTTTGGTGAATCACACTTTCCCACGAGGATTCCGGCCAGATGTTCCGGCCATTCGCCCTCGCCTTTTTTGACGATCTTGCCCAGGCGGATGTGGCCCGGCGGCGCCGGCAAGGACTCGGTGGCTCCTTGCACGCCGGCAGACTGGCGCTCATAGGGATAAAAATCAGCCGGCTTGTCCGCGCTTTCCCAGTCAATAATAACCGTTCGGGTGTCGCCCGGCGCCTCCCCGCCCCAGCGCGCCGCCGCCGGCGCGGCTGCGTCCGTCCGCGGCAATCGGGCGCGCCATTGCTCGATCAAGGCGGCGTCGGGGGAAGGTTTGTCCTCGCCGCCCACGGTGATCGTGCCGCTGACCTCCGATTTTCCGGGCACGCATTGGCCTTTGTCCTCGCATTCCAACCACGTCAGCGCCGCGCTCAACTGGAGCGGCCCGGGGCGCAAGCCCGCGTCCAATTGAATTGGCGTCAGCAAGACAACCCGGTTCCCATAGCCGTAGGTGACGAGCGAGAAGTCCCCCGCCTTGACGGTCTGTTTTTGTGGGATCGGCCAATGGATGTCCCCGGCGGTGGCTCCGTGGGGAAGCGTCCAAGTGATGGTGGTTGGGATGCCCGCGTCGCCGCCGAAGCGCCAGTAAGTGTGCCAATGCGGGGCCATTTTCAGTTCCACTCCCGCCCAAACCGTCCCGCCCGGTTTGGCCGTCTCCGCCGAAAAAAGCAGCCGGGCCTGGGTGTTGCCCAAGGCAAAGCCCTGGGGCCGGCCTTGGGGGAGGGCCAGGAAAACCGTTAAAAAGAGGAGAGACAAACGCTTCATCCGCTTCCACAATAACCGCGTGGATTTGAAGCGAAAGCGAAATTCTGCGGCGTCCTGATTTGTTGGAGGGTCGAGCCTGCGGCTCGAAATCGGCGGGCAAGGCCGACACTTCGACTATTAAATAGGACACTGCCCGAAATCCCGCGCGGCGGGAGTGAATTGTGAAAGATTAAACAAATGGCAATGGAACCATCCTCACAAGCGGATTTTCAGTGGTTGCATACCGGGGCGGAGGCGCTGGGGGAAATGCTCGCCGCCATCGCCGCCGCCCAGCGCTCGGTCCGGTTGGAGATGTACATGTTCGATCCCAGTCCGGTGGCGGACCATTTTCGCGAGGCCCTGAGCGACGCCTGCCGCCGCGGGGCCAAGGTGCAAGTGCTCGTTGACGCCTTCGGCTCCATGTCCTTGCCCGAAGGTTATTGGGAAACGCTGCGCGCCGCCGGCGGACAAGTTCGCCGGTTCAATCCCAACGGCCTCAAGCGATTCGGCATTCGCGATCATCGCAAGATACTGGTTTGTGACGATGAGGTGGCGATCATCGGAGGAGTCAACATTGCCGCCGAATATCACGGCGATGGGGTGGCGTCGGGCTGGCGCGATTTGGGCCTGAAAATCCGCGGCTCGCTGGCGGGCGAATTAGCGGCCGCCGCCGACGAAATGTTTGCCCAGGCCAATGTCCGGCACAAACCGTTTTCCCGCCTGCGCAAATCGGCCCGGCACAAGACTGTTCCATTTTCCGGAGGAAAGATTCTCCTGACCGGCCCGGGCCGGAACAATCCGATCAAACTGGCTTTGAGCCACGACCTCAAACACGCGCGGCAAGCCGCCATTATTTGCGCCTACTTTTTGCCGCCGAGCCGCATTCTGCGCCAAATGGCGCGCCTGGCCCGGCGCGGGAGCAAAGTCCAATTAATCCTGCCTGGCAAGTCCGACGTGTTTCTGTCGCGTCTGGCGGCGCAAAGTTTTTATCGCCGCCTCCTGCGGGCGGGCGTGGAGATTTACGAATACCAGCCGCAGATTCTCCACGCCAAAATGTTTCTCATTGACGACATGGTTTACGTGGGGTCGTCCAACCTGGATTCCCGCAGCCTGAACATCAATTACGAACTGATGCTGCGCCTGTCCGAACCGCGGCTTGCGGCCGAGGGCCGCGAGATATTTTCCAGCATCCAGGCCCACAGCCTGCGGGTGGAGATGGAGCACTGGCGGCGTTCGCGCAATTTTATGGACGGGATGAAGGCGCGGCTGGCGCGCTGGGTTCTGGCGCATCTGGACCCGTACATCGCCCGGCGGTCTTCCTGAGCTGACCCGCGCCGGAACCCGCCGCGGAAAAGCGGGAACTACTTGGCCAGGGCGACGAGGTAGCGCTGCAAGCGCTCGCTTTGGGCGGGAGATTTCAAGTGGGTGTAAATCTGGTGAAGGTGGGCGCAAAGGCGCAGCAAAATCCGCCGCGCGCTCACCGGCGCCAGGCAGCTCTCGTCAAAACGATGCCGCAGTTGCACCACGTATTTGACACAGTCGGATTTGGCCAGGAGGCGGCCGCGGCGGAACGGGTCAATATAAATTTCATAGCGGCTGGACTGGTAGCGGCAGACAAAATGATCGGGCAGGCCGATGCCCACGACCGGCAGCCGCAGGCGGCGGGCCAGCAAAAGATACACCACGCTCAGGCTGATTTTATTCCCCTTGCGCCGGTCCAGCACGCGGTTGAGATAACTGTTGTCCGGGTCGAAATAATTGGTTTCATCCCCCAAGAACTTTTGTTCGGTGAAGAGATATTCGCCCATGACGCTGAGAATCTGCTCGGGCTCGCCGCTCAAATCCAGCCGCTCGCGGAGTTCCCCGGCCAGATCGTCCAGCAACGCGCTGTAAGCCTCGATATTGATGAGCGGATACTGCGTGCGCGCCAGGAGCAACACACCTTGCTCCAGGTCGAAGTCCTCTCCTTGATTCAAACAAAAGGCCAGCAGCTCGGTGTCCGCGTTCATGCGGGAAAAATGATGAATGATTTCCTGGGCGCGCCGGCGGAGCACCGGGTCGTTGCTCAGGGCGTGTTCCCGCACCCACTGCGCGGCGATGGGGCCATAGGAGAGAATCTTTTGCCGGACCGTCCGATAGACCGCCGCGTCCTCGTCCGCCAGGAGGCTGACCAAAGCTTTGCGTTGCTTTTCATCCAACTTTCCCGATGATTTGGCGGATGGCAAACTCATGGCATGAGGGGATACTGGCAGAAGGCTTGGCGCATTTCAACCAGGAATTTTGGCAATTTTTAGTTTGATGCGACCGGCAAAGTGATGCAGAATCCCGCGCCTTGATGAAGGTGATAAAAGATGGTTCCAATGTCAACGAGTCCGAGTCTCCCAACTAATATGAGAAACATAATGCATTCGATCCGCCGGGCGTTCGCGCCGCTGGTTTTAGTGACAGCCCCAATTCTATTCGCCGGCTGCCAGTCGTCCGAAAAAGGTGATGCCGGCAAACCGCCGGCCCAGGTGGCGCCCGCGCCGGTCACCGCGTCCGTGCCGGCGGCGGCGCCGATGGCGGCTACCGCACCCGCCGCACCAGGCACGCCGGCAGCGGCGTTGCCGCCGGTGCGCATCAAAGCCGGCCTGGCGACTTCGTTCACGGATGCCGAGGGGCAGGTCTGGCTGCCGGACCAGGGTTTCGCGGACGGAGAGACGACGGATCGCGGCGAGGACATGAAGGTGAGCAACACAAAAAGCCCGGCGCTTTACCAGACCGAGCATTTTAGCATGACCTCCTTTTCGTATCCTGTTCCCAACGGCAAGTATGTGGTGAAACTTCATTTTGCCGAGACGTTTGAAGGCATCGAAGGGCCGGGGCAGCGAGTCTTTTCCTTCAGCCTGGGAGGCCATGTGTTCAAGGACTTCGATATCTGGGTGAAGGCGGGCGGCCCGCGGCGCGCCTACATCGAAACGGTGAACGTGGAGATCACCAACGGCAAGCTGGAGATTACATTCCAGAGCAGCGTCGAGAATCCGGAGATCAACGGCATCGAGATCCTTCCGGCATCCTGACGGAGGCGGATGGAGCCTTATTCCGTCACAGGTGAGCCGCCGGTTGCGGGAGCGGCCTCCGGCGGCGGCTTGAACCCGTGAGAGTTGGAATCTGCAATTAAGAATATGGAAACAAAACGATTGGTGGAGAAGGACCCGGCGCTGAAGAAGGATGATTTGATTGTCATCGGCGGCGCGGGAGGATTTATCGGGGGGTCGCTGGCCCGTCATTTTCACAAGCGGGGCTTCAACCGCATCCGGGCCATAGACAAGAAGCCCATGCCCGAATGGTACCAGCGGACGCCTGGGGTGGAATCCCTGGTGCTGGATCTGTCGGAGGAGGCCAATTGCCGGCGCGCCTGCCAAGGGGCGGTGGAAGTGTATAACCTGGCGGCGGACATGGGCGGGATGGGTTTCATCGAGCGTTTTCGGATTGAGTGCCTCCGCAGCATTTTGATCAACACCCACATGATCGAAGCGGCCTGGCGGGCCGGCGCGCGCCGTTACTTCTTTTCCTCCTCGGCCTGCGCCTACAACACGCTGCTCCAGCAGGACCCCGCCGTCACCGCTCTGAAGGAATCGGATGCTTACCCGGCCATGGCCGAGCGGGGTTATGGCTGGGAGAAGCTCATGTCCGAAATGTTTTGCCAGGAATACTGGGCGGAACGAGGCATGAAGACTTTCATCGCCCGGTTCCACAATGTCTATGGTCCCAATGGCACCTGGGATGGAGGCCGGGAAAAGGCGCCGGCGGCCCTGTGCCGCAAAGTCATTGAGGCCCTGGACAGCGGGAAGCGGTCCATTTCCATCTGGGGGGACGGCCACCAGACGCGCAGTTTCATGTATATCGAGGATTGCATGGAGGGGATTGACAAGATCATGCACTGCGACGAATTGATTGCCACGCCCATCAACCTGGGTTCAAGCGAACTGGTCTCCATCAACGAGTTGCTCTCCAAGGTGGAGAGAATTGCGGGCGCGAAGCTCAAGCGCGAGTATGACTTGACCGCGCCCCGGGGAGTGGGCGGCCGGAACAGTGACAACACTTTTATCCAGCAGGTGCTGAAGTGGGAGCCGGGGACAACGCTGGATGTTGGATTGAGAGCCACCTACGCGTGGATCAAGAAACAGTACGAGGCCCGCAAAAAGGGCAAACGGGTCGTGGAATAGAGGGCGAGAGAGTTGAGATCCTGCCAATGAATGCCCGTCCGCCGGTCCAGGATGTCATCGGCAGCATCCCCTATCGGCTGGCCTTGGCGGGAGGGTGGATTGACCAGCCTTTCGTTTCCCGGCACAACCCCAAGCCGCCGGGATCCATGGTGGTGGTGGGAGTCGAGCCAGTCTTCCGCTTCATGGAACGGAGCGGCTTGGCCACGGGCACGCGCAAGGTTGCCACCAGATTATGGAACGGCCGTCTGCCCAGGCGAAACCCCGCCGCGTTGGTGCGCGAACTTTACGAGGCTGAAAACAAGGGCCGGGCCAACCCTTCCGGCTCGCAAGACATGATCGGCCTGATTTATCCGGGCATCAACCGGCTGGATTACGACTTCCACGTTCAGGGCGGCGTTTTTCCCTCGCACATCGAGCCGCTCCAAAACGCGCGCGTCCTGCGCTGGCTGGAGAAGGTGCTTCACCTCCTGCCCGTCGCGCCGCGCCCGGAAGGTTACGATCCGCTGATCAAGAAGAACCTGGACTCCAAATGGATCGCGCGCCTGGGCGGGGCGGGCCGGGATTGCTTTGACGCCATTGCCAGAAAGGATGTCGCCGCTCTCGGCGCCTCCTTCAATGAGTGCATGAAATGCTGGGAAGCCATTCTGCCCGGCACCGTCCGCCATCCGGCGGTCAAAACAGACCTCGTAGGTTTACTCCGCGCCTACCAATCGCGCCATCCCGGCGCGATGTATTCGGGCTGCGGCGGCGGCTATCTGATGGTCGCCTCGGAAACGCCGGTGGCCGGGGCTTTTCACATCACGGTGCGGACAGGAAATAGTTTGACATGAACGCGCCGGTCCAGGTGGCCATGACCGGCGCGTTTGACGATCCGCGCTCGCGCTCGCTGCGTTTTTTGCAGGAAGCCGCCCGGTTTGGCGAATTGACCGTGCTGCTCTGGTCGGATGAAACCGCGCGCGAACTGGAAGGAAAGCCCCCCAAATTTCCCCTGGCCGAGCGGGCCTATTTCCTGCAAGCCCTGCGTTACGTGAAGCAAGTTCTTCCGGCATCCGGCGTTGTCAATTTGAATTGTCTGCCGGTCGCGCCTGGATTCAACCCCGGCCTTTGGGTGGTGGAAGAGTCCCGGGCCGGCGCGCCGCAGCGGGAGTTTTGTGAAAAGCGCGGTTTGCAGTACCGCATTCTGGGCGGCGGAGGGTTGGACGGGTTTCCGGCCTTTCAAAAATCGCCGGCCCCGGCCGGCCCGGCGCGCAAAAGAGTCGTCGTCACCGGCACGTTTGACTGGTTTCACTCCGGGCACGTGCGCTTTTTCGAGGAAGCCAGCGGCTTGGGCGACCTCTATGTGGTGGTCGGTCACGACGCGAACATCCGGCAGTTGAAAGGGGAGGGGCATCCGCTGTTTCCGCAGGAGGAACGCCGATACATGGTTCAATCCATCCGCTTCGTCACCGAAGCATTGATTTCGACCGGGCAGGGGTGGTTGGACGCCGCGCCGGAAATTCAGCGCCTCAAGCCCGATATTTACGCCGTGAACGAGGACGGCGACAAAGGCGGCAAGCGCGAATACTGTCAGCAGCAAGGCATCGAATACATCGTGCTCCAGCGCGCGCCCGCGCCCGGCCTGCCCCGGCGTTCGAGCACAGTTCTAAGGGGATTTTAGCGCGAGGGCTGCCGTGCAATCTTTGCGCAACTTCGCGCAACATTTGCGCTGCGGTACACAGCGTTATAAGTAACTGCGGGTGGCGCGCGAAAGCGGCGGAGGACCGCCGCAGTCCAAAACGCTGGCGCGAATTTTGGCGGTGCGGGGAAAACGCGAAGCGTTTTGGAGTGCGCCAGGCCACTGGCGCTTTCGGATGGTCAGCGATCTGGCCACCACCGGATAAATCGCCGGAAGCTTTGACGTTCGAGGGAAAATCGGCCAGAATTGGGCACTATGCTAAAAACCGGAATTTTAAATCCCCGCCTCAACCATCTGCTCAGCCGCGTGCGGCACACCAACACGCTGGTCATCGCCGATCGCGGCTTTCCCTTCTGGCCGCAAATCGAAACGGTGGACCTCTCGCTCGTGGACGATGTTCCCACGGTGTTGCAGGTGCTGAGAGCGATCCGGCTCAATTTCGCGGCGGGCCGGGCCTGGATGGCGACGGAATTTGTCAAACATAACAACAAGGCGACCCAGGCCGCCTTTGCGGAGGCCTTGCGCGGCATCCCGGTGCTGCGCGAACCCCACGTGCGTTTCAAAAGGCGCGTTCCCTCGGCCATTGGTTTGATTCGCACCGGCGATACGATTCAATACGCCAATATGATCCTGGAGTCGGCCTGAGAGAACAATCAGTTGCGCCGGACCTGCAAATGGCTATGTTAGGGGCATGGATTGGCAGCAAATTGCGGCATTGGCGGTGGTGGCTGGCACGGCGGGGGTGTTCGTCGCGCGCGCGCTGGCGCGCCGCCGCAAGTTCAGCTTCGAGCACGACACCCATTGCGGGTGCGGGTCCGCCGGGCAGTCCGGGGCGAAGAATTCGGTGGTGTTTCATGCGCGCAAAGGACAACGCCCGCAGGTGATTGTGAAAATGAAATGAGCGCCAGACAAGGGCGTCTTTCAGGCAACTCCTTTGCAGTCTCCTTCAAGCGCGCTGTTTTTTTCTCCGTCCGCCTGACTTATAAGTGACCTGAGGACGGGGGCTTTTGTCGTCGGCAGCGCCGCCTTCCAGGCCGCGCTTCAATTCGCGAATCTGATCGCGCAACAGGGCGGCTTTTTCAAATTGCAGGTGGTTGGCGGCATCGAGCATTTCGCCCTGCAAATCCAGGAGGGTCTGGCCGATGTCCAGATTGCCGCCGACTTCGCGCAGGAGCAGGTTCGCCTTGTCGTGGGTGCTGTGATAGACGGCCAGGCTGTCTTCCACGGCGCGGCTGACGCTGCGCGGGGTGATGTGGTGTTCCTGGTTGTAGGCAATCTGCTTTTGCCGGCGGTATTCGGTGACGGCGAGAAATTTCTGGATGCTCCGGGTCATCACGTCGGCGTAGAGAATGACTTCGCCATGAATATGGCGGGCGGCGCGCCCGGCGGTCTGGATGAGGCTGGTGGCGCTGCGCAGGTACCCTTCCTTGTCGGCGTCCAGAATGGCGACGAGCGAGACTTCGGGCAGGTCCAGCCCTTCACGCAACAAATTGATTCCGACCAGGACATCGAAATCGCCCTTGCGCAAGGCGCGCAAGACTTCCACCCGCTCAATGGCGTCAATTTCACTGTGCAAATAGCGGACGTTGATGCCCAGGTCGCGCAGGTAATCGGTCAACTCCTCGGCGGAACGTTTGGTCAGGGTGGTGACCAGCGTGCGCTCCTTTATGTCCGCGCGCCGGCGGATTTCTTCCATCAAGTCGTCAATCTGGCCGGGGAGCCGTTTGACGGTGACCTTGGGATCAATCAGGCCGGTGGGACGCACGATCTGCTCGACCACCCGGCCCTCCGACCACTGGAGTTCCTGCTCGGACGGGGTGGCGCTGAGGTAAATGGTCTGGTTCTGGAGCGATTGAAATTCGGCGAACTCCAGGGGGCGATTGTCCAGCGCGCTGGGCAGGCGAAACCCGTGCTCGACGAGGACGGTTTTGCGGGAACGATCGCCCGCGTGCATTCCGCCAATTTGCGGGACCGTGGCGTGCGACTCGTCCACGATCAGCAGGTAATCACTCGGAAAAAAATCGAGCAAGGTTCCCGGACGCGAGCCGGCCGGACGTCCGGCCAGGTGGCGCGAATAATTCTCGATGCCGGAACAGAACCCCATTTCCTCCATCATTTCCAGGTCGTATTCGGTGCGCATTTTGATGCGCTGGGCCTCGAGGAGCTTGCCGCGCGCTTCAAACCAGGCGATGCGCTCGCCCATTTCCTGGCGAATGGCCAGGAGCGCGCTTTTTATTTTCGCTTCCGTGGTGACAAATTGTTTGGCCGGGAAGATGACGATGCTGCGCGGCGTTTCGGAGGTTTCACCCGTCAGCGGCTCGAAGCGGCTGATGCGCTCGATTTCTTCCCCAAAAAATTCGATGCGCAACCCGTCCTCCGCGCCGGCCGGGCGCACTTCCACCACGTCGCCGCGCACCCGAAACTGGCCGCGTTCAAAAGCGATGTCGTTGCGGGTGTATTGCAGATCCACCAGGCGGCAGAGCACCTGGTCGCGCGAAATTTCCAGGCCGACGTGGAGCGGCAGGAGCAGCGCCAGGTAGTCCTCCTTGCTGCCGATGCCGTAAATGCAGGAGACGCTGGCGACCACAATGACATCGCGCCGGGTGAGCAGCGAACTCATGGTGGAAAGCCGAAGGCGCTCGATTTCCTCGTTGATGCTAGAGTCTTTCTCGATGAAGGTGTCGGTGCGGGGAATGTAAGCCTCCGGCTGGTAATAATCAAAGTAGCTGACAAAATACTCGACGGCGCTGCCGGGAAAAAAACTCTTGAACTCGGCATAGAGCTGGGCGGCGAGCGTCTTGTTGTGCGAGATGACCAGGGTGGGCCTTTGCGCGGCCCGAATGACGTTGGCGACGGAAAAAGTTTTGCCCGAGCCGGTGACGCCGACCAGCGTTTGATGCCTGGCGCCGGAGAGGACGCCCTCCGCGAGCTTGGCGATGGCTTGCGGCTGGTCTCCGGCGGGCTGGTAGGGCGCGGACAAATCGAACATCGAGGCAAGGTAGGGACAGACTAGGCCGCTGTCAAACCGCCGGGGGTCACGATGCGCCAAGGCCGCGCCGAAATCGTCTTTGGAAAGGGCTTGAAATCCAAAATATCTCTCTTTACATTGCGCTCCAGTTTATGGAACGAACTCGCGGAGAAATCATACTGTTTGCGGCGGCAGCCTTTGGCGTCTGGCTATCCATCTGGGCGATCATCCTGGTGAGCAAGTGGCTGGAAGCCACTTCCCTTGTCATCACCCTGGGCGCCTTGGCTTGTTTTGCGCTGCGGGACGAAAGCTAAGGATTTTCCGCCGGCCTTTGGGCCGTGGATCGCGGCTCTTTCCAACACGCGCAATCCAGAATGGATGGCAACGAACGCTTGAGAACATTATATGCGAACACTTCTGATCGGAATTGACAGCGGCACGCAGTCAACCAAAGTTTTGGTTCTGGACGCGCGCAACGGCAACGTGCTCGGTGAATCGGCCCGGGCTTATGATCTCATCCCCGGCCTGCCGGCGGGCGCGAAGGAACAGCATCCCCGCACCTGGCGCGATGCCGCCGCCAAGGCGATCCAGGCCGCCCTGGCCAATGCCGGGGCCTCGGCGGGGGAAATCGTGGCCATCGGGGTGAGCGCGCAACAGCACGGTTTTGTTCCTCTGGACGCCGCGGGCGAGGTCATCCGCCCGGCCAAACTCTGGTGCGATACGTCCACCGCCACCGAATGCGACATCATCACCCGGAAGCTCGGCGGGCTGGAAGGGGCCATCGCCGAACTGGGCAACGCGATCCTGCCCGGCTTCACCGCTTCGAAAATCTTGTGGCTGAAACGAAGGGAGCCGAAAAACTTTGCGCGGCTGGCGACCGTGCTCCTGCCGCACGATTATCTGAATTTCTGGCTGACCGGCAAGAAGGTGATGGAATATGGCGACGCCAGCGGCACGGCGCTGCTCAACGTCAAGACGCGGGCCTGGTCGGAAAAAGTTTTGCGCGCGATTGATTCCCGCCTGGCCGGCGCGCTGCCGCCGCTGATCCAAAGCGACCAACCGGCGGGGATGTTGCAGGCCGCCACCGCGCGGGAACTGGGGCTGCGGCCCGGGGTGCTGGTCAGCGCCGGGGGCGGCGACAACATGATGGGCGCGATTGGCACGGGCAACACCCGCGCCGGAGTGGTCACGGCCAGCTTCGGCACCAGCGGCACGATTTACGCCTGTTCGGAAAAGCCGGTGGTGGATCCCCGGGGCGAGATCGCCGCGTTTTGTGATTCCACCAACCGCTGGCTGCCCTTGCTCTGCACCATGAACGTGACCGTGGCCACGGAAATGGTCCGCGAAGATTTCGGTTTGACACACGACCAATTCGCCGCCACCGCCGCCAAGGCGCCGCCCGGTTCCGGCGGCTTGTTTCTGCTCCCGTATCTGGAAGGCGAGCGGACGCCCAACGTGCCGGATGGGACCGGCGTCTGGTTCGGGGCCAACCAAAAGACCTTCACCGCGGCCCATTTTGCGCGCGCGGCGATGGAGGGCGTGACGCTGGGAATGAATTACGGCCTGCGCCGGCTGCGGGAATTGGGCCTCAAGCCCAGGCAAATCCGCGCCACCGGCGGAGGCGCGAAATCGAAGTTCTGGCGGCAGATCATGGCCGACGTTTTCGAAGCGGAAGTGGTGACATTGAAAGTGAGCGAAGGCACCGCCTACGGGGCGGCGTTGCAGGCCCTCTGGTGCTGGCGCCTGCAACGCGGCGACCGCGTTTCCATCAGCCAGATCACCGATGAATTCGTGCGGTTGAACCGCGCCGAAACCGCCAGTCCCGTCAGCGCCAACGTGAAACTCTACCGGGAACTGCAAGAGATGCAGGACGAAACCTCCCTGGCCCTGCGCGGCGTGTTTGCCCGGCACCGCCGGTTTGTGAATCGAACGGTTTGACCGGGACGCCCTTTCGTGTAGGATGCATTTATGCAGACGGCAGCGCTGACCACGACCCGAAAGACCTGGACGGACGAAGAATTGGAAGCTCTTCCAAGGAATGGTCATAAATATGAATTGTTGGATGGAGAATTGATTATGAGTCCGGTTCATGCCAACCACGGAGAAATTTGTGCGCGCCTCTGCGCGATGCTTTTGCATTTTGCGGAATCGCGGAAACTGGGAAAGGTTTACGACTCCAGCACCGGTTTTCGTCTTGCGGATGATTTGCTGTTAAGCCCGGACATCTCGTTTGCCAGCAAAGCGCGGTTGAAAAAAATCGAAGTTGGGCCGGAAAAATTCCTTGCGGGCGCGCCGGATTTGGTGGCGGAAGTTCTCTCCCCGTCTGACCGCATGACGCAGCTCAACCGCAAACTGGAGCACTATTTTGAGCATGGCGCGCGCCTGGCATGGCTGGTGAACTCGCGAAAACAGCAGGTCCATATTTATGCCGCCGACAGCATCGAGGCATTGACTGATTTGGACGACGTTCTGACCGGCGGCGCGGTTTTGCCGGGTTTCAAATGCAAATTGCGCAGAATTTTTCTGCCGGGCTGACACGGCGAATAACGGCCGGGCGGATGGGGTTCTTTTCTCTTCGTGATTATGGCGACACCATGGCCCGCATTTTTAAAGCCGGCTATTTTGAGGACGTCCTTTGCGCCATCCAGGTCCAATCCTGCACATTGGCCGTTCCCAGCGTCGGCTTCTGCCTCCAGCGGTGAGTTTCCGAATGTCCATCCGCAAAGGCAAAACCGCAGCCGCCGTTGTGGTAAGAACCGGGAACATCAAGCCACGTTGGACTGACCATGCCGAAAGCAAACGCGGCGTCGTTCAGTCCGCTGGCATCCTCGTCCACCAAAACCCAGAGCAGGGCAGGCCCCGGAGCGTTAATCTGGGTGGCTTTGCCATAGGTGAACCAAGGATCATCCCGGCGATTGGAGCGTTGGTTGTTCAACCAAGGGCCGTTGACCGACAGATCCGGCACGCCGAAGTGGACGGCCGTCATGGCGCCGGAGCCGGGGCCAGTCTGATCGTAGCCGGGATCAATCGTGCCCACCGCCTGACTCATGGAAAAGGTTCTGACGGCGGGGATTGTCTTGCCGAGCAAGGCGGCATTGGTCCCCTGATACACGCCCATGCGCAGGTCCGCCGGACACCGGAACAATTTGATGTTTCCCGCCAGATAGGTGATGAGCAACGAACGAGATTGGTCTGCGAGCACGTCGGGATCGAATTCCTCGGACTGGCCGAGGCCCGAACTTCCGGGGCACCAATTATAACCGGGCATGGTATTGCCATCGTCGGAGTTGGGCGGGAAAAACTCGTGGTTGTCGCCCGCGTAGAGCGAGACGGCGGTCATCATTTGCCGGCCGTTGCTCAAGCAGTAAGACCCTTGGGCCTGGCCTTTGCCTTTGGACAATGCCGGCAACAACAGAGCCGCCAGAATGGCGAGAATGGCAATGACCACCAGCAGTTCAATCAATGTGAATGCACGTCGCAAATTCATACTCCATTGTGACACTCCTAAAACCGGCTTGGTTTAAGAGCCAGGCCCAGGGCAGAACCTGCGGTGATTCTGGGCTGATTCGTGTTTTTTTCAACCTTTCTTCTCAGTCCCTGACTCAATCGCGCGTGCCATCCGGCGTCCTCGCGCAATGGCGTTATCATTCGTCTCCCCGGGCAGGCCCATTGACCACCCGGCGGATGCCCGCCCGCAGCCGCCTCGCAACTCCCGAATTGTTTTTCCCGCAGTTTCTGATAACTTTCACCCGATGAGTTTTGTGGACGAATTTGACGCGCTGCCGTTGGACGCCTTATGGGCGCGCGCGCGGGAGGCTTCGGCGGCGGAAGCGGGGGAAAGTTTGGGGAAGTCAAAAATGTCGCTGGGGGATTTTGCGCGGTTGATTTCCCCGGCGGCGGGCGGCCAGTTGGAAACGCTCTGCCGGCGCTCCCAGGCGCTGACGCGGCAGCGCTTCGGCAAGGTCATCCGCTTTTTTGCCCCGCTCTACCTCTCCAACGAATGTGTCAATAATTGCCAGTATTGCGGCTTCTCGCGCGACAATCCCATTCTGCGCGTCACCTTGAGCGTGGAGGAGGTGGTGGCGGAGGCGCGCGCGCTGCGGGCGCAGGGCTTTCGCAACGTCCTGCTCGTGGCGGGGGAACATCCCAAATTTGTCTCCGGCTCCTATCTGTTGGAATGCGTCCGAGCCTTGCACGCCGAACTGCCGGGAATTTCGCTCGAACTCGGGCCGATGGAAACGGCGGAATACCGCCCGCTGGTGGAGGCCGGCGCGGACGGGCTGGTGGTCTATCAGGAAACTTATGATCGCGGGATTTATGCCCGGATGCATACCGCCGGGCCGAAGCGCAATTTCAACTGGCGTCTGGAAACGCCGGAAAGGGCCTACGCGGCCGGATTTCGCCGCCTGGGCATTGGGGCCTTGTATGGGTTGGGCGATTGGCGGCGGGAAGCGCTGAGCCTGGCGGCCCACGCCCTGTTTTTGTTGCGCCATTGCTGGAAGGCGCAGTTGACGATTTCGCTGCCGCGCCTGCGGCCATGCGCGGGGGAGTTCCAGCCGCTGACCCACATGGCGGAACGCGAATTGGTGCAGTTGGTTTGCGCGTTCCGGCTGTTGATTCCCGACGCCGGCCTGGTGCTCTCGACACGCGAATCGGCGAAACTGCGCGACGGCCTGATCCCCCTGGGCATTACCATGATCAGCGCGGGAAGCCACACCGAGCCGGGCGGGTACACCGGCGCGGGCCGCTCGAACACTCATCGCACCGAGCGCGGCCGCATGGTGGCGCTGGCGGCGGGCGCCAGCGAGTGGGCGGCCGCCCCGGGCACGACCAACGCCACCGGCCAGTTTCAAATTGCCGACGACCGTTCGCCGGGCGAAGTCGCCGAACTGGTACGGCAACTGGGTTACGAACCGGTCTGGAAAGACTGGGATGCAGCGCTGACCGCATGACCAGGCCCGGCATTTCCAGACGAAAATTCCTGGCTTGCTCCGGCTTGGGCGGCCTGGGCGTCGCGAGTTACGCGGGACTGGTGGAGCCGTACCGCCTGGAGATCGGGCGTCACGAATTCAAAACGCGCGCGCCCGCGCCGGCGCGTCCGCTGAAGCTTTTGCATTTGTCCGACCTTCACGCCTCCTGGGCGGTGAGCCTTGGCTTCATCCAGCAGGCCGTTGCACTCGGGCTGGAACTGAAACCCGACCTGATTTGCATCACCGGCGATTTCATCACCCGTCAATACAGGTCGTGGGAGCAATACGCCCGGGTGCTGGCGCGATTGCAGGCGGCGGCCCCGGTTTTTGCCTGTCTCGGCAACCACGATGGAGGCGAGTGGTCGCGGATGCATGGGGGTTATGAAACCACCCAGCCGGTCCGCCGGTTGCTCGAGCAGAGCCACATCCAATTGCTGCACAACCGCTGGACCGGAGTCCGCCTCAACGGCCGCGAGTTGCAATTGATCGGACTGGCGGATCTTTGGTCCGGGCAATTGGACATCGGCGCGGCCTTTCCGCCGGCGGACGCCGCCGGCACGGAGTTGCGCATCGTGCTTTCCCATAACCCCGATTCCAAGGAGCTTTTGCGGCGTTGCCAGTGGGACTTGCTCCTGTGCGGCCATACGCATGGCGGGCAGGTGGTTTTCCCGCTGCTGGGCGCGCCATTTGCGCCGGTGCGGGACAAACGCTTCGTGGCGGGAATGCTCCCCTGGGAGAACCGCTGGATTCACGTCACCCGGGGCGTCGGCAACGTGCATGGCTTGCGGCTCAATTGCCCGCCGGAGGTCAGCCTCATCACCCTGGTTTAGATGAGCGACGGTTTTGTCATCGCCAATGGACGGAGAATTACCGCCGCGCTGCCCTGTTCCATCGAAGAATTCCTTCTCGCCCAAAGGCTCCCGCCCCGCAGCGTGGTGGTGGAACATAACGGCCTTGCGACCGCTCCTTCGGAATTCAGCCGCCGCCAATTGGCCGATGGCGACCGTTTGGAAATCGTAAAGATCGTGGCCGGGGGATAGTGAAAATGCCGGCTGAAAACCTCAACCCGGCCTTGGCGGCGCTGGCGGCGAGAATCGAAAGTGAATTGCTTTTCGGCCAGGTTCTCATCCGCCGGACCTCCGGCGGATTTGAATTGCGCCACACTGCGGACGGGCAAGCTGAACCAGCGGGCCTGCGCCTTTTGGCCGGGCTTGAGATTCGCCATCTGGCGCAGTTTAGTTCCCGGGGCGCGTTTCGTCCGCTCAAATCCGCGCCCAATTTGGCGGCGGGCTGGCGGATCGTGGCGCGGGACGACCGCGACTTGGGCGCCGCCCTGGATCACCTGTATCCCGGGGCGGTGGCCGATTGGTTCGCCGCGCAGGCGGCGCAGTCGCCCGTCACCTCCTACCGCCAATTCACCAGCCGCCAGACGGGAATGTATCGCATCACCACCTTGCTGGACGACGCGGTGGCAGGCAGGATGGTTCACGCGTGCTGTCACAGTGATTTTTGTCTGAAACGCCGGCTCTGGACCGTTGGGGGATTGGCGTCCGACGAGCCGTCGGCAAAGAGCCTGATCCCGTGCCTGGAACCTTGCGCCATCCTGCTGGAATTCGCCCGGAAGGTCGCGCGCCTGGAACAGCAGGAACGGCGGGAGGCGCCGCCATCCCCGTCCGTGCCCTCCTGTGCGGCGGACGAAACCCCTGCGGCGGAGTGTGATTTTGACGCGCCGGACAATCCGCGGCGCCTGCGATTTGTCTTGGAAAAACAGGGCGCGGCGGTTAAACCGGCACTTGGTTAAACCCAGATTTTACATGAAAAAGAGCGTGTTTCGGCGAATTTTGTTGGTTGGCGGGGTGGCGGGCATGGCGCTGATGGCGATGTTTCTCCCGGCCGTCCCGCCCGCGGCTCCGGAGGCCAAAACCGAAACGACGAATACAGTCAATACTAACGCGGCTTCCCACACGCTGGCCGCCAAGGAAGCCGGCGCGGCCTGGGCCGAACTGGAAGACGCCTCCCGTCCTCCCACCCCTCCGGACGAATGGCAGTTGAAGGAACCATCGCATGAAGAGCAGGCCAGATTTCTCATGCCTTATGTTTTGATCCTCGCGGACAAGGCCAGGGATTTTTATTCCAGGTTCCCCGCCGACACCAACGCCCTGGCCGCCCGCCAGAGAGAGTTTGGCATATTGTCCTGGGCGGTGGATAACGGCGGCGCCAATCAGCAGGCCCGGCTCGATGCCGCCGAGAAAGCCATTCTGGCCGATCCCAAGCTGGCCGAGGAGGATCGCTTTGGCATCCGCAACCATGCCGTGGAACGGTCGGTGCATGCCAGGGAGTCCGAAGGCGACGCGGCGATGCTGGCGGAATTTGAGAAGGGGGCGCGGATGTTGCAGAAAGAGTTCCCCAAACGCCCCGAAGTCACCGCCATGCTCCTGCAAGTGGCCGAGAACAGCGATCCAGAGAAGTCACGGGCCGTGCTCAAAGAGATCGCCGCGAGCGATGCGGCCGCGGAACTCAAGGACGCGGCGGCGGAGATGGGGAAGGAACTGGAGAGAGTGGGGAATCCTTTTCCGTTGAAATTTACAGCCGTGGACGGGCGCGAGGTGGACCTCGCCAAAATGCAGGGCAAAGTGGTGCTGGTGGATTTCTGGGCCACCTGGTGCGAGCAGTGCGTGGAGATGCTGCCTGCCGTCAAGGAAACCTACGGCAAGCTCCATGCCAAGGGCTTTGAGATCGTGGGCATCAATCTGGATCAGGAGGAGCAAAGCCTGACCAATCTTGTCGCCGCGCAAAAGCTGGATTGGCCGGAGTATTTCGACGGCCTTTACTGGCAGACCAAGTTTGCCGTCCAATTCGACGTCAAAGACCTTCCGGCGATGTGGTTGGTGGATAAGAAGGGAATCCTGCGCTACATCAACGCCGGATTCGATTTGAACAAGAAGATAGACCGTCTCCTGGCCGAATAGCCAATTTCGCGCCGCATGGACTGGCTGACCCATCTGCTCTGGCCCCACGGCAAATTCCTGGGCATCGAATGGTCGGTGTGGAAAGTGATCGGGTGGATGGGCAACGCGGTTTTTTCCACGCGGTTCCTGGTGCAATGGTATGCCACCGAAAAGCGCAAACAGGTGGTCGTGCCCCCGTTGTTCTGGTACTTGAGCCTGGGAGGCTCGCTTCTGCTCTTGTCCTATGCGCTGTTCTACCAGCACGATTCGGTTTTCATTTTTGCCTACGCTTTCACCTGGATTCCTTACTGCCGCAACCTGGTCATCCATCGCCGCCACGAACAATCGCAAATCATTTGCGCCGCCTGCGGCTTCAAGGCGCCGGCCGCGGCCAATTTCTGCGGCCAATGCGGGGCCAAACTGCCCGGCGCGGAATAGGAAATTGGGAATAGGGAATGGGGAATTGCCCCCTGTCATGGGGTGAACACCCCATAGCGGCCGCGCACTTTATTCCGCACATTATCATACGATGACTTCCATCGAGATGAGGACATGAATGTGAATATGACAACGACGATGAAAACCGAGAAGAAACGCATTTTGGCTGTGGACGACCGACCCAGTAATACCCGGCTGGTGAAACTTTATCTGGAACAGACCAACGATTACGTGGTCCGGGAGGAAAATGACGCCAAGGCCGCGCTTTCCGCGGCGGAGGAATTTCAGCCTCACTTAATCCTGCTGGATGTGATGATGCCGGGTATGGACGGTGGGGAATTGGCCGCTTGTTTCAAGGAAAATCCCAAATTGAAAGCCGTGCCGGTTGTGTTTCTGACGGCGGTCATCACCAAAGGAGAGGCTGAGGCGAGTCATGGGCAGGTCGGGGGGTATTCCTTTCTGGCCAAGCCGGTCGTCCTGTCGGAAATGCTCGCCTGTCTCAAGCATCATTTGGGCGGCTGAGATGTCGCCAAGAAAACCATGCGAGGCCAAAGTGAGGGCGGAGCGGCCTTCCCTCGCGCCGATGGCGGCCAAGTGGAATACGAGGCAAGGCCAATCGCGGGTTAAGAACGGAACCAATATGGAGCAAACAGCTATTCTCGACGGTGATCCCGCCGCGGTGGAAATCGTCACCGAAGTCCGGCGCGAAGAAGCTCTGCTCAAGGCGGGGGCGTTGCAGAACGCGATTTTCAACAGCGCCAACTTCTCGAGCATCGCCACCGACGCCAAGGGCGTCATTCAAATCTTCAATGTCGGCGCGGAACGCATGCTGGGCTACGCCGCCGGGGACGTTCTGAACAAGATTACCCCGGCCGACATTTCTGATCCGCAGGAAGTGATCGCGCGGGCCAAAGCGTTGAGCGTCGAGCTGGCCACCACGATCACCCCGGGCTTCGAGGCTTTGGTGTTCAAGGCCTCGCGCGGCATCGAGGACATCTACGAACTGACCTACATCCGCAAGGACGGCAGCCGCTTCCCGGCGGTCGTGTCGGTCACGGCGTTGCGGGACGCTCAAAACGCCATCATCGGCTACCTGTTGATTGGCACGGACAACACCGCGCGCAAGCGGGCCGAAGAGGCTCTGCTCAAGGCGGGGGCGTTGCAGAACGCGATTTTCAACAGCGCCAACTTTTCCAGCATAGCCACCGACGCCAAAGGCGTCATTCAAATCTTCAATGTCGGCGCGGAACGCATGCTGGGCTACGCCGCCGGGGACGTTCTGAACAAGATTACCCCGGCCGACATTTCTGATCCGCAGGAAGTGATTGCGCGGGCCAAAGCGCTGAGCGTCGAACTGGCCACCACGATCACCCCGGGCTTCGAGGCCCTGGTGTTCAAGGCCTCGCGCGGCATCGAGGACATCTACGAACTGACTTACATCCGCAAGGACGGCAGCCGCTTCCCGGCGGTCGTGTCGGTCACGGCGTTGCGGGACGCTCAAAACGCCATCATCGGCTATCTGTTGATCGGCACGGACAACACCGCGCGCAAACAGGTGGAAGAAGAGCGCAAGAAGCTCGATCAGCGTTTGCGCGACCAGCAGTTCTACACCCGCTCCCTGATCGAATCCAACATTGACGCGCTGATGACGACCGATCCGCTGGGCATTATTACCGACGTCAACAAGCAGATGGAGGCGCTGACCGGCTGCACGCGGGACGAGTTGATTGGCGCGCCGTTCAAGAACTACTTCACCGATCCCGAGCGGGCCGAGGCGGCCATCAAGTTGGTGCTGAGCGAGAAGAAGGTCACCAACTACGAGCTGACCGCCAGCGCCAGGGACGGCAAGAAAACGGTCGTGTCCTACAACGCGACCACCTTCTACGACCGGGACCGCAGGCTGCAAGGC
>Ga0182027_10001108_pt1 | contig 45376 bp, 33 predicted proteins | sample 712E1DmetaG_FD_121300 | JGI IMG/M metagenome (GOLD analysis project Ga0182027, IMG submission 121300) | Permafrost microbial communities from Stordalen Mire, Sweden - 712E1D metaG (Illumina Assembly) | ecosystem: Environmental > Terrestrial > Soil > Wetlands > Permafrost | place: Sweden...
AGCCGCACGTAAATCGTTGATCCGTTGGTGGGCAGATTCACGGTGGCGCTGGTGCCGGACAGTGGACCGATGTTGACGAGATTGAGGGCGCCGGGCGACGTGCCAATCCACAGGTAGTAGCCCGTCGTTCCGCTGGGGCCCGCACTCCAGGTGAAGGTGGTCGAAGCCGCAGTCAACGTGGTGCCGGGCACAGGACTGGTGATCGCGGCGGCTGCAGTGACACTGGCCTCGGTGTAGGTGTAGTCGTTGTAGAGGTAAGTCGAGCCGTTGAACACTGTCCAAAGCCGCACGTAAATCGTTGATCCGTTGGTAGGCAGATTCACAGTTGTGCTGGTGCCGGACAGAGGACCGATGTTGACCAGGTTGAGGGCGCCGGACGAGGTGCCAATCCAGAGATAGTACGTCGTTCCAGCAGGGCCTGCATTCCAGGTAAAGGTTGTCGATGCCGAGGTCAACGTACTGCCGGGCACCGGGCTGATGATGGCGACCGCAGCCATGCTGACGGTCACCGGCGCCGATCCCGAAGCGCTGTTGTAGGTGGAGGAACTGCTGGAGTCAGGCGTGTAGCTGGCCGTCAGCGTATCGCTACCAGGGGCCAGGGATCCCGCCGGGATGTTGATGGTTGCACTGCCGCCGCTGAGCGTGGCGGGCGCCGAGGCAAAGCCGCCCCCTGTCAGCGTCACAGAGCCGGTGGGCGTCGGGTTACCGCTTCCGCCGTTCACCACCACGGTCACCGAAAGAGGCTGCACCGTGGTGATGCTGGAGGAGGCTGGAGTGACCGTCACTGTGGGCGTGATCTTCGTCGCGCTCAAGTTGTTCAGGAAAACTTGAACATCGAGGGAGCCAAGGCCTGTTGCTTCGTCGTAACCTGTGTTCAACAGAAACCCGGCCTGTACGCCACTTCCACTCGCATTCGGAATGCTGTTGTTGCACATGCTGGCCGTATTCACACTGCATCCGCTCACGCCGCTGGAAGAGACTGTCGCATCGTGGAACGCCGCAGGTACTGAAGCGGCCAGCGGGTAGAGTTGCGGATTCAGGTTGCCTCGCGCGGATCCAAGTTTCTGGTCGAGCAGCGCGGCCACGCCTGCCATTCCGGGAGCTGCCGCCGAGGTTCCAGAGAAGATGATGAATCCGAAACTCCCGCCAGAGGTGACACAACTGGCGCCGGAGATGGCGGCCATGCAAGCGAAATAGCCATCGTGATCGGAGGCGGAAAACGAAACATCCGGCGTGTAGCGCCCGGTCCTGGCTGAGGGCACGCCGGTTCCCGTCTGCCACGATGGGGTGGCGATGACGGTGCTGACGCCTCCGCCGGTAGCGGCAACAAATGTGGAAGTCGATTCGTTCCACGCGCCCTCGGGGATATAACCGTATGCCGAGAGGTAGCCGGCGCCATTGGTGGACGACCAGTAAGTAGATGGGCTGGCGGTGTCAGCAAACTCCGTGCCGCCGGCGCACGTGGCGTAGCTTGAAGAGCAAATGTAGTTGGGGCTGTTGGCCTTGGGTGACGTGGGTGGCGCGGAGAACGAGGTATCGCATCCAGATGCGCCGGAGTCGCCTGAAGAGACGAAGACCGAGATGCCCTCGGCGGCCGCAACCTGAAACAGGCCGTCCCAGAAAGCAACTCCTCCCGCACCGGCGCTGGATTCGCATGCTCCAAAGCTGATGTTCATGACCTGTGCGGGAACCGGCTTCGTATTCACGAGGTATTGCGCATCGGCGCCGATGCCATCGTTGGAGCCGGATGGGGAGGAGACGACCAGCAAGAGAGTGGCGGCCGGGGCGACGCTGCCCGCGCGGAGCACGTCGAGTGTAGCCTCTTCCTGGCCTCCGAGCGTTGAGCTGCTGCCGGAAGGGGGAGAGGTGAGCGCTGGGCCGGGGTCGATGCCGCCGTAAGCCGTGGGAACGACCTCAGTGGGGTTGGAGAATGTGGCTCCGGTTTTGCTCCTGAAGTTGTCAAAATCCGCTGAGTTTGTTCGCGACCAGCTCACGATTCCGATGGTTGTGCCGGCGCCGGTAAGGCTCGATGGGACATCGTAGATCGTGTTGAAATCGGCTGGCGTGACGTAATGGCTTCCGTCGGAAGTGGTCATCTGCGGCGAAGCCGATTGGACGGCGCTGACGCGGTGGTTCGGTTGCTCGTCGATGGTGTAGAGGCCGCGAACGGCCTTGATCGCTGGGGCGAGTGCAGCAGGGATCATGGGGTCGGAGTTGGCGGAGTGACGCTGAGCGCCATTCACGTTGTAGTAATGCATCTCCGTCTGAAAGGCGCGGCCGATGTCCGCGGCCGTGCCGCCAAATCCGATGAAGATGCGGTTGGGAGCGACCCAATTGACGTGCAGGCCCTGGGACTGGAGCCAGCCGGTGATGGTGGAAATGTCCTGGTCGGAGAGGCCGAAGCGCTGGCCCACTTCATCCGGAGTGAGCCAATGATCGTAGTCCGGCGATGCCGGGTTTTGCTGGTCGGCGAGAAACTGTTCGAACGCCTGCTCCTGTTCGGGTGAGCGTGCGAGGACCAGCGTCAAGCTCTCGAAAGCGTGATTGACCGGCACCGCCCCGGCATCGTTGGCTGAGACTGCCCATAGCGGATGATGGTTGGGGAGCACGCGTACCTGCGCAGAATCAATTTTTTCGACAATTCGGTTGGCGCTCTGCGCGAAAAGCGCAGGGCCAGCTATGCCCGCTGCGGCAAGCAACACGAGGATGGACCGAAGTCTCATCCACTTGAGATTCACGCGCGGAAACGCGATCGGCCACGGATCAAGATAAGAGAGGGAATCGCCTCGGCAGTCCATCGTCTTCACATGCCTACTCTACCTGAGCCGTCGCGCCGCGACTCCCGTCCGATGTGCGGGCGCCAGGTTTTCTGCGGGAAGCCGGTTTTCTGGCGGTTTGGCGGCAACTCGGAAGCTACCATTCGGAAGCTTAGCACGAAGCGACAGATTTCTATTGGCGTGAATGCCGGCAAGCGGTTACTTCCGGCACACCACTCACGCGGACGCTATTGACGATTCAGGATGACCCTTCTGCCTCGACTTTTGATCGATCGCCAATGCGCTCATCGAGGAGCGGATTTGCAACGGAAGGGCGGCCGCGCAGCGCAGGACGACAATCCCTGGGCGGGTTGAAGGTTTGTTCGGCGCGCGATGCGCAAAGAATCGCGTGCCGGGGAATACGGCAGGGAACAGGGATTAGGGATTCACGCTCGCGCGGGATGGGTTGCAGGCGTCTCAGCGGCCGGTGCGGCTGCGCTGCTGAGACCGTTGCGGACCGACTCCGTCAGGCGCGGCCTATCCATCTCTCTTTTCACGTAGGCGACAATGTCTCTTGCCATCTCGATTCGGCTTTTCTTTTTCATGAAACGACCCTTCTTTGAACGAATAACTGTGAATTAGCATGTCGAGTTTGGGGCCGATACTGCTCCGCCACTTCGCAAATGGGTCAAACAACAGGTGTTTGTTTGGCAGCCGCGTTAACTCCGCCACCGCGAATATCCCCAGCCTCCGCCGCCGAGCAGAAAAAGCACCAGTAGAACGATCAAGATTGTTTCCATGATGAGACCTCCGTTGCAAGAGGAAGTGGACGGGTCCTTGTAGCGACTGTCCTACTTCTTCCCTGCACATGATCCTAAGAGTTGCGCGGACGGAAGTCTGAGCACATTGAACCACTTTGAGCGAGGCGCTCCAGCCTCGACCCTGAAGCCTGCAATCCCTGCCTCCTGCGTGGAGTCATCATCCTGAGACTGGTCATTCCCTTGTTCGGCACAGTACGCCTTTCTTGAAAACCACAGCGATGTGGAGCGGAAGTGCGATTGTGACCAGCCGAGACAGGCAAGTCATCTATAGGATGGGTTTTACATTGGCGATCGCGTCCCTTGCGGAGTGACTGCACACGGTATCCCGGTCGGGCCTTTGCAGTTTGACCGATTGGAAGCTGCCCCGGCCGCCAGATGTATATCGCCGTGCCCGCAAAAAATCTAAGTCGTCGAAGCGGCGCCATTTGTCGATGGCGATGGAGACGATCCAACTGAGGGCGAAGCGTCCCTGCTGAATGCCCTACCATGGACATGCAGTTTGTTGTGGCTTGCCGCGTATCGTCGCCAGGCAGTTCGCCAGGCAAAGGCCGCAAATGCGCCGGGCGAAGGTCACACCAAGGACGTCTCATGCGGACTTATCGATTGACAGGTTTTCTCGCGTTCTTCAGTTTTCTCGTGTTGTTTATCGCTGCCGGGTTGGTGCAGGCACAGCCCTCCGGAGGGCCTTACGGTCCCATCGACCAGCGCTACGAGGTTCCCAAGGCGGGGACGGTGTACTTTGTTGCGCCGGACGGTAAGAGCGATGCGGCGGGAAATGAAGTTGCCCATCCCACCACCATTGAGGCGGCGATGGAACGCGTGGTGACCGGCGACGCCATTGTTCTGCGCGGCGGCACCTACAGAACCGGCGGCCTGGTGCTGAATCAGGGGATCACGATCCAGCCCTACGAAGAAGAGCATCCCGTCCTGAAGGGCACCGAGATCGCGACGCAGTGGGAGGCTTTGCCGAACAACGTGTGGAGGACGGCATGGCCGCATCTGTTTCCGTCGCAGCCTCTGCCGTGGTGGAATCGCAAGCGTGAAGGGACGAAAACGCCGCTCGACCGTTTCAACCTCGATATGGTTTTCGTCGATGGCGAGCTTCTCAGCTCCAAAGGTTGGGAGGGAGAGCTCGATGCGCACTCCTTTTACGTCGATTACAAGAACGGTTATGTGTACATCGGCGCGGACCCCACGCACCGGCAGGTGGAGATTACCGCGTGGGACGGCGCGCTGGTGAGGACCAGCGGGCCGGCGCACGGCAAGGTCTCGGACGGAAAGGGGCCGGTGATTCGCGGCATCACCTTCACGCAGTATGCGTATCGCGCGCTGGAGATCGAAGGCAAGAAGCATTTCACATCGGACGAAGAGCCCACCAACGAGCCCGTAGGCATCTCCGATCCGGCGACCTACGGCAAAGAGGTGAGGAATACGCTGATCGAGAATGTGACCATCACGTATTGCTCGCGTGTGGCCGGCTATTTCCGCGGCGACGGATTGATCATCCGCAACTCGCTGGTCAGCGACACCAGCACGGAAGGCATCTACGTGATCGGCTCGTCGGATGTGCTGCTGGAGAGGAACATCATCCGCCGGAACAACATCAAGCAACTGACCGGCTACTTTCCCGCCGCGGTGAAGATCTTCAACCAGACGCATCGCGTCACCTTCCGCGACAACGTGATTCAGGAGCAGCCCTACTCGAACGGAGTGTGGTTCGACGTGGGCAACCGCGATGGGGTGATCGTGGACAACTATGTGGAAGGCGCGATATATGGCATCTTCATCGAGATCTCGCGCGGAGCTACCGTCGCCGGCAACTTGGTGGTGAATTCGGTGCGCGGGCTGAGTGTGCTGAACTCGGCGGACGTGCATGCCTATAACAACACCTTCGTGAATGCGCGGGTAACTTTCGAGCGGAATGACCGCGTGGCCGCGGGCGACACCTTCGACTGGCATGCCACGACGGGGCCGGGCCTGGACCAGCGCGAAGGCCATATCTTTGTGCATAACGTGATGGCGGCGACGGATTCGTATCGCGATCCGCTGCTGGAGTTTTTGCAGAGGACGCCTTCGCTCTGCGGCAAGCTTGTGCATGCGCAGGCAACGGCGGTCGACGGAAACGTATATATCCGTGAGGCGGCGACGGGCGTTTTGGGCGGCGGTGCTAACGGCGGCTCAGGGGCCGTCTCTGGCGCCGGCTCGGGGGTCAACTCCGGCGCGGCTTCGGGCGCGGCTTCAGGCGTGCCGGCGCCGCTGATTGTTTTTGCGCCGACGGCGGGAGAGAACTGCACCACGCGGCTTGCTTCGCTCGATGACTTCCGCAAATTGCAGCCGACGTTCGAAGAGAACGGCGTTGAGATCGATCGCTCTCCGCGCTCGGTTCTGAAAGGGCCCGACGTGGGGCATTTCGAGCTACAGCACGCGCTGCCGGGTGCGCCGGCAATCAACCTGCTTCCGGCCGAGGTTCGCGCGCTGTTGGGATGGAACGAAGTGGAGGCAATGACGCCCGGCGCTTTTCCGCTGCGCTGACGGAAGTGGTTAGTGGTTTGCAATTCGCTTCGCGGCCGTGTGGCTTATAGGGCCTGTACAGAGGTGTCCCTCAGCCTCAAGGTTTCTGCAGCAAAAATCCTTTGATTCAGCGGGTTAGCGGGTGCGTGGCGCCGTATTGTGCGCTTTTACGCGAAATAATCGGCAAAGTTAAGTGGTTTGGATGCAACCAGTTTGGAGGGAAATGGCCTGACCTAAAAAGCGACTGATCGAGCGGCGGACGCGAGTTGATCTCGATCGGTTGAGATACGTGGAGAGGCTCACGGCACAAAAAGCGGACATGCGGTAAGATGTTGGCCAATTCAAAGAACACCTTGGTGCCGCATGCATATTGGATACTCGCGTATTTATTCTGCCTCCTTATCGCTGGTCGTTCTGCTGTTCATTTCCACCTGTATGGCACAGCAGCCGCAGTGGCCCTACACCGGCCCGGCATTCGCAGCATCTCCGGCCGACATCCAGGCGGCAGCAGCGAAGATTGCAGCCGAACCATTTATGGAAGCCACCGTGTTCTTCGAGCGAGATGCATATTCGATCGATACGGCGGCCCGTATGACCTGCAAACACACGCTGATCTATCGCGTGGAGACGGAAGGCGGAATCGAGGACTGGTCCGAAATCCGAATGAGGTGGTTTCCCTGGTATCAGAAGTCTCCAGAGATCAACGCAAGAGTGATTGGCTCTGACGGAAAGGTCAGCATCCTCGACCCTAAAACGATTACCGATGGTCCAGCCCACGAAGATAACGAGGATACATTCGTTGACGATCGCGTCCACAAGGTCCCCCTGCCCGGAATTGCGGCCGGATCCATTGTCGAGGAAGAGGAAACGGTCACGGATACGTCGCCGTACTTTGCCGAGGGCCGGGTCTACACGGACTCGTATTCCCGCAGTGTTCCGAGCATCCGAGTCGAGTTGCTGATCGATGTGCCGGCATCCACCAGGTTCCGCTTCAAGGTGCATAGCATGCCCAACGCCCAGGTGAAAGAGGAGGTACAGGGCGACGTCCGTCATTTCTCTTTGGAACAGGGTTATCTCCCCGGCCTCGCCGAATCCGACATCGATCTGCCCACTCACGAGACAAGTGGGCCCTACATCGTTTTCTCAACGGGCGAATCATGGGCATCGATTGCAAATGGTTACCGCCAACTTGCGGAAGTCAACATCGATCCCGACAAGGTAAAGGGTCTGGTCCCGCGCGCGGAAGCAGATCGCGGCAAGACAATCGCACAGATTGTTGCGCGGCTTCATAAAGAAGTCAGATACACAGGAATCGAATTCGGAGAAGCGAGCCTGCAGCCGGCGCCCGCTTCTGAGGTTCTCAAGCGCCATTACGGCGATTGCAAGGATAAAGCCGCCATGCTCGTGGCCATGCTGCGAAGCGCAGGCATTCCGGCTTACATGGCATTACTCGACAGCGGGCCCGGAGAGGATGCCGACACGGAACTGCCCGGGATGGGTTCGTTCGATCATGCCATCGTCTACGTGCCGGCGACGCAAAACGCGGAGGTGTTGTGGATCGACGCGACCGCGGAATTCGCCGCCGTGGGAACGCTCCCCTACATGGATGAGGGACGCTTGGCCCTGGTGATAAGGGATGGGACGACTGACCTGACGCGAACGCCCGAAGCAGCGCCTGAGGGCGACGAACTCATTGAAATTCGAGATGTTGTCATGCAAAAGTACGGTGCATCTCAGATCACTGAGACTTCGCTCAGCCGCGGCGATGTCGATGCTTCGTATCGGTCACGCTACGGCGGCGCTCTCACGCGTGAGACCAAGGAGGAACTGGAGAAGTACGCCAAGAATGAGTATTTGGCCAAGTCATTGACCAACATTGGTCACGGTGACGAACACGATTTGACTACGCCCTTTGCACTCAAGCTGGAAATGGCAGAGACGAAGCGGGGAAACACTGCGATCGACGACGCTGTTTTATATATCCCCTTTGGCGACATCCTGGGCCGTCTGCCGGATTGGTTTCGCACAGACCCCAAGACAGAGGGCGAGAAGCTGACTCCGCAGCAGGAAGAGAACCAAAAGCGAGCCAAGGAAGCTCGCGCTGCAGTGTACGATGTAGAGCCCTTTTCAACCGAGTGGCGTTACACAGTGACGGTTCCTGAAGGGTTCGTTCTTCGCGCATTGCCGGAGGACAAATCCACGAAGATTGGGCCGGCCACACTGACTCAACACTACGAGGCAGACAGCCAGGGAAGCGTGAAGGCGGCCCTCCGATTCGAAACGTCGAAACCCCGCTATTCCAGCGACGACGTGCTCGCGCTGCGGGATGCTGTGCTTGCCGCATATAAGCAAGATCCGGCCGCAATCTGGTTCGATCAAGCCGGCTCGAAGCTGATCAAGGATGGCAAAACCAAGGACGGCCTTGCAGCCGATCGAGCACTGATTGCAAAGCATCCCGCGGAGGGCCTTTACCACGCTCAAATCGCCTACGCATATCTGACGGCAGGACTCGGCGATCTCGCTCGTACAGAAGCGGAGCAAGCAACCAAACTCGACCCGAAGTCATTTATCGGGTTCCGAAGTCTCGGGTGGGTGTGTCAATTCAACGAGGTCGGGATTCAGTTCGCAGCCGGTTTCGATTTGGCCTGCGCCGTAAAGGCGATGAAAGAGGCTGTTGAACTCGACCCTGACGATTCGAACGCGACGGCGAATCTAGCGATTCTGAATGAATACGATCAGGAAGGCGAACGTTACGGCGCAAATGCACATTTGGCAGACGGGATTTCAATCCTTCGGGCGCTGAAGCAAAAGGATAAGGCCGCCGGCGAGCAATACGACGACAACATTCTGTTTGATCTTTTCTATTCCGGACGCTACAAGGAACTCCTCGATGAACTGGAGAAACTACCGGCCACAACGACGCGCCGAGGGCTTGAAATCGCCGCGGTGGTTGCGACGGAAGGCGGGACGAAAGGCATAGCCGCCGGCATGGAGCGGGCCAACCGGCTTTCCGCAGGCTCTGACGAGAGAACCAATGCTTTGGCAGCCGCTGGCAACCAGCTTCTTCGCCTGCGGCTCTATCCGGAGGCCGCCGCAATGCTCTCTGCCGCGGCGGAAGGTCAGCAGGATTCTGCGGCCACCGCACAGCGGATTGCAGTCCTTCGTCAGCTCACTCCCTGGAATAACGACTATTTGCCTCCTTCCGATCCCCGCGCTGCGGTGCAACGAATGTTCATAGCCTACTTGACTGGAAGTTTCAATGAGAAGATTGCGAACGAAGTCCTTTCGCGTCATGCGTACTCTTCCGACGACGAATGGCAGCGCAACCTGAAAAACTCGGAAGAGACGCGAGGGATGTTGCATTTGATGGCCGGACGATCCAACCTGCCCGCAGTTGTCCTGCTCGACGTCTTTGTGGGAAATCTGAAGTTCGGTGCGACAGGCGATGACGACTCAGGCTACCAAATCACCGTGGACAGAGTGGGCGCCAAATCGACGCAGTACTTCGTGACAAAAGAAAATGGAGCCTATCTTGTCGGCACGGATGGGTCTCCGTCTGAAGCAGGCAACCTGGCTCTCTACCTTCTAAAGGCCGGCCGAAATAAGGAAGCGCAATCGCTGCTGAATTGGATGCGCGAGCAAATGCACAAGGGCGGAGGAGACGACCCGCTCGCGGGTCCGGTTTTCCCGCGCTTCTGGAACGTGGGTGATCAGGCCGATCCAAACGCGATGAAACTGGCGGCGAGCGCGCTGGTGGCATCGGATCCTGCCATTAAGGATCTATTGCCGCTCGTAGGTGACGCCTGGCAGAAGGCCACCACAGATGAGGCACGCCTGAATCTTGCATTGTTGCTCGCCTACGGCTATCGCACTGCAGAGGATGCGCCGCACCTTAAAGAAATTGCCAGTGGGATTCTCAAGGAATATCCGGATTCGTATACAGCAATGGACCTCCTGGGAAGCGCCTGCGGAATGCTGAAAGAGTGGGACGCGTGGAAGGAGATGCTCGACTCCCGGCTGACGAAGCGGCCAGATGATGAAGAGCTGCTTCGCTTGAAGGCGTCCTGGGCCGAGGAACGCGGAGACTGGGCAGAATCTCGCTCCGTTAGGCAGATGCTGATGGACAAAGGCACAGCAAAGCCAAACGACTACAACATGTACGGATGGTCCGCATTGTTTGACAACACAGTGAACGATGCAGCAATCAAAGCAGCGCGCCAAGCCACGATGATGACGAACAATGCCAGTTTCTCCGAAATTCACACGCTAGCATGCCTTTACGCCGCGGAGGGAAAAACGACTGAAGCGCGCGACCTTCTGCTGAAGGCGATGAATATGTCGAATCTTTCGATGCCGAACTCGGCGGTTTGGTATGGATTCGGCAGCATCTACGAACAATACGGAATCAACGATGCGGCTGCCCAGGCTTACTCCAAGGTAGAAAAGCCACAGGGGAGGATCAGTGCCACGAGCACTTACCTGCTGGCTAAATCGCGGCTCAAGATCCTTGAAAGCAGCGGGGCAACCGCGAACAACGCGGGACACAATTAGCCATTCGATCGCGCTGTAGAGACGCGCTCCGGTCGGGAGCACGCCCGATTCGGTGGTCAGTCGCTGAATTCGAGGTCGTCGAAGCGACGCCATTTTTAGATGGCGATGGAGACGGAGCGGTTCTTAGCGGAGCGGCGAAAGCGGGAGAACGACAAGGAATTCCTGCGCATCCTGAATCGCGAAGGCGGCGAGCCGCCCCGCCCCGAAGACCGGATTGATTGAGACTCGGTAACAGCCCGGGGCTCATCCGCCGCGGCTTGGAGACCCCGGGCAGCCCATTCGGTTGTTACGACCGCTTCTTTTGTCCCGGGCCACTCGCAAGTCACCGTCGACCCGGCTCTCTAAGAAAAACAATCCGCGCTCCGAAGCCGCTCAGAGGCCAGTCCTCAGGGATTCACCGGTGGCCACGGCTCGAATGGTTATAATTCCGCAGTGCCGGGATGCCAGAATGGAAATCCCGGCTCAGGGATTCAGGAGGCTAGACAGATGAGATGGGTAAGAGGATTTCTTGCGTGCGCGGCGCTGTTCACGTCGGCTTGCATCGTAGCCCAGGAACTACCGGAAGGGCGCGAGCTGCGCTTTCCCGACATTCACGGTGACAAGGTGGCTTTCGTTTACGGGGGCGACATCTGGCTGGTTCCGGCCACGGGCGGAGCCGCCCGCCGGATCACCGCCGACGCCGGCCGCGAATTATTTCCCAAGTTCTCGCCTGACGGCAAGTGGATCGCCTACACCGGCCAGTACGACGGCAACTTCAACGTGTACGTGATGCCGGCCGACGGCGGACAGCCCCGCCAACTGACCTTCTACCAGGGCGCCGCCACACGGCTCAACGACCGCATGGGCATTCACAACGAGGTGGTGGCGTGGACGCCCGACAGCAAGCGCATACTATTTCTCACCCGCCGCGATTCTCCCAACGTCTGGACCAAGCGTTTGTATTCCGTCTCGATCGACGGCGGGCAGCCCGAACCGCTCGCTCCCGACCAGGGCGGGCTGGCCTCGTTCAACGCCGACGGCACCAAGATTGCCTATAACCGCATCTTCCGCAACTTCCGCACCTGGAAGCGCTACACCGGCGGCATGGCGCAGGACATTTACATCTACGACCTGAAGAACAACGTTTTCGAACAGCAGATTCCCCACACCGACTATACAGATAGTTTCCCGATGTGGCGCGGCGATACGGTCTACTTCACCTCTGACCGCGGCGCCGAGCACCGGATGAATATCTACTCCTTCGATCTCCCTGCCAAGCAAATCGAGCAGATCACCCACTTCACCGATTTTGACGTGATGTGGCCCAGCCTGGGCGAAAAATCGATCATCTTTGAAAACAGCGGGTACCTCTACGTTTTGGATCTGGCGACCCGCCAACCTACGAAGCTGACGATCACATTGCCTGGCGAACGCGAGCAGGCGATGAAGCACTGGGCCGGCGTGAGCGACCTGATCACCGATCTCGATATCGCTCCCGATGGCAAGCGCGCGGTGATGACGGCGCGCGGCAAGATCTTCACAGTGCCCGCCAAGGAAGGCGCAACCCGCAATCTGACCAGCGAGCAGGGCAGCCGCGAGAAGGAGGTTGCGTGGTCGCCCGACGGACGCTGGATCGCTTATGTCTCCGACCGCACCGGCGAGGACGAGATCTACATCACGCCGCAGGACGGCATGGGCAATATCGATCTGGGCAGGGAGCCTTCCACCGACCCCAAGGACAAAGAAAAGGAGGCCATCGCCGCAAAGGAACGCGGCAATGATAAGGAGCAGCAGGTCACCAGCGGCTCCAAGGGATTCATGTTCCAGCCAATCTGGTCGCCCGACAGCAAAAGGGTGGCATGGGCCGACAAAGACCTGCACCTGTGGTATGTCGATATCGCAGATAAGAAACCCGTCGCGGTTGACCGCGGCCGCTTTGCGGAGATCACAAATTACTCATGGTCGCCCGACAGTAAGTGGATCGCCTACGACAAGCAGAACATCAGCAACTTCAGCGCGGTGTATCTCTATTCGCTGGAAAAGAAGCAATCCACCGCGGTCACCGGCGAACTGGTCAACAGTCAGGGGCCGATCTGGGACCCCGAAGGCAAGTACCTCTACTTCGTCTCCGACCGCGATTACAACGAAGTCATCGGCAACTTCGACTTCGAATTCACCAATCCCAAGACGACGCGGGTCTACTTACTCACGCTGCGCGCCGATCTTCCATCGCCCTTGCCGGCATTGAGCGACGAAACGGAGATCAAGCGCGAGCCGCCGGCGCCCGCCGCCACCGATCAGCAGAAACCCGCGCCCCCCGGCGGCAAGGCCAATCCCGAGCCTGCGAAGAAAGACGAAGCGAGCTCGACGGCTGAGAAAGATGTCCTCAAGAACTTCCGCGTCGATCTCGACAGCATCCAGAACCGCGTCGTGGCGCTGCCCATCCCCCCGGGCAGCCTGACCGCGGTCGACGCCGCCAAGGGATTCGTCTACTATTCGTCGCAGCCCGTACAGGGACTCTCCGGGCCGCTTCCGGGGGAGGATTTCACTCTGCACGCCTTCGATCTGACCGAGCGCAAGGATAAGACCGTCATCAAGGGCATCAGCCGCTGGTGGCTCTCGCACGACGGCTCCAAGATCCTTTATGAAGCGAAAGCCGGACCCGGACCGGGCGCCTACGGGATCATCGACGCCAAGCCTGACGCCGGCCAGAAGATCGGCGACGGCGCGCTGAATCTCTCCGGCCTGCGGCTGGAGATCGATCCGCCCGCCGAGTGGCGGCAGATCTTCAACGAGGTCTGGCGGCAAGAGCGCGATTACTTCTTCGAGGCCAGCATGAACGGCGTGGACTGGGAAGCTGTGCGGAAGAAGTACGAGGTTCTGCTTCCTTATGTCGCCAGCCGCTACGACCTCACTTACATCATGGGCGAAATGGTCGGCGAACTCTCCAACTCTCACACTTACGTCAATGGGCCGGAGGAGACCGGACTGCATCCGGTGACCGAGGGGCTGCTCGGCGTCGACTATGAGCTCGACGCGGCAACGGGTGCCTACCGCTTCAAGAAGATCTATCCCGGCGAGAACTGGGAACCGCAATCTCGCTCGCCTCTCACCGAGCCTGGTCTGAACGTGAAGGAAGGCGACTACCTGCTGGCAATCAACGGCCGCCCTTTGAAGGCGCCTCAATCTCCGGACGAACTGCTGGTCAACACCGCCGGCGAAACAACCGCGATCACCGTCAATTCCAAGCCCACGCTCGATGGGGCGCGCACCATTGCTGTCAAGCCCCTCCCCGACGAGTCCCAATTGCGCATGAACGACATGATCGAGACCAACCGCAAGAAGGTGGATGCGGCCACCAACGGCCGCGTGGGCTATGTCTACATTCCCGACATGGAGGACGCCGGGCTCAATGCCTTCGTCAAGCAGTACTACCCGCAGATTCGCAAAGAGGGCATGATCTTCGACGTTCGCTACAACGGCGGCGGCTTCGTCGATCAGCTCATCTTCGAGCGGCTGCGCCGCGTGCTCTCCGGCATGGACTCGGCGCGCAACTGGGAAAACAGCAGCAGCAGCACTGAGCCGCCGCTGGTCTTCCACGGCTATATGGCCGCGATCACCAATCAATACGCAGCTTCTGACGGCGATATCTTCAGCGAGTTTTTCAAGATCTATAGGCTCGGCCCGCTGATCGGCGAGCGCACCTGGGGCGGCGTGCGCGGCATCCGCGGCATGATGCCGTTGATCGATGGCGGCTCCGTCTCGCGCCCCGAGTTCTCGCTCTACGGGCTCGACAGCAAGTGGATCGTCGAGAACCGCGGCGTGGCGCCCGATATCGAGGTCGACAATCGCCCCGACGACGTGGTGCGCGGCAAGGATGCGCAGCTCGATCGCGCCATTCAGGAGGTGATGAAGCAGATCGAGGCCCATCCCAAGACGCTGCCGCCGGTGCCCCCGGATCTGCCCGCCTATCCGGATAAACCGGGCTTGTAGGCCATTGCAATCGGATGCCTTGACCCGCGGATTCACTCCGCGGGTCAACCCGCAAGACCGCGCACGGGAGCCAAAGGTCGGGCAAAGATGGGTTTGAATCGGAGAGGGACGCCATAGGCCTCATCGAAAGTGAGAGCCAGGTTCCTTAGTTGATTCGTTCCCGGGGCCGGCAGTCCCTCAGTCGCCGAATTCGAGGTCGTCGAAGCGACGCCATTTGTAGATGGCGATGGAGACGATCCAACTGAGGGCGAAGAGGCCGACGATGAGGTAGCCGAGGGTTCCAAAGCTGGAATTGAGGCGGAGGACGGCGGACCAGAAGCTGCCGGCAAGGTGGAGCTGTCCGGCAAGGAGTCCCAGGGCCTCGATGCCGCCGACGACCAGAGCGACAACGACAGAGACGAAAGTGATGGTCATGTTGTAGTAGAGCTTGCGCACGGGCTTGATGAAGGCCCAACCATAAGCGCCAAGCATGAGGATGTTGTCGGTGGTGTCGATGAGCGACATGCCGGCGGCGAAGAGGATGGGGAAGACGAGGATGGAGCCGAGGGGAAGTCCGCGAGAGGCTTCGGCGGCGGAGATGCCGAGCAGGCCGATCTCGGTGGCGGTGTCGAAGCCGAGGCCGAAGAGGACGCCGAGGGGATACATGTGCCAACTCCGGCGGATCATAGCGAACATGGGGCGGAAGAGGCGGGAGAGGAATCCGCGGCTGGCGAGAAGCATATCGAAGTCTTCATCGACGTAGCGGGCGCCGTTGCGGACGCGGACGAAGGCGCGATAGATGGAAGCAAGGACGACGATGTTGACGATCGCGATGGCGAAGAGGAAGAGCGAGGAGACGAGAGTGCCGATGAGACCGCCGATGGAGCGAGCCGCGTCCATGTGGTGCTGGAGGGCGAGAGCGGTGGCGGCGATGAGGGCCGAGCCGATGACGACGATGGTGGAGTGGCCGAGAGAGAACATGAGGCCGACGGCGACGGGGCGCTTGCCTTCCTGCATGAGCTTGCGGGTGACGTTGTCGATGGCGGCGATGTGGTCGGCGTCGACGGCGTGGCGGAGGCCGAAGCTGTAGGCGAGCAGCGCGGTGCCGAGCAGAAGGGGGAAGTGGTGAAAGGCAACGGCGGCCCAGAGCCACGCGCCGGCATTGAAGAGGAAGAGGAGGCCGTAGATGCCGATGACTTTGCCGCGAAGATTTCCGGCAACGTCGTCAAAGAGGGTGCGGAGGCGGGGACGGGTGCCGGGCGGTGCGGAGGTGCGAAAAGCGGGCAACGCGGGCTGGCCGGAGGGGGCTTTCATCGGAAGTTCCATGATATTACGAATTGGGGATTCGTGCTAAGGGCGGGAGGTTGGGAACAAAGGAGCAAGGGAACGGAATTGGCGGGTTGGCGTGCGCTGCGCGCACATGGCGAGTTGGCGAGTTGGCGGAGTTGGCTGTGTTAGCGGAGCTAGCGGGGTTAGGTTCCGGCGTTCGCGCGGGCGATGGCCGAAGCCGTGGAGGAGGATGGCGGGGTGAGGAGGCGAGTGCGGGCCGGAGGCCCGCACGACAGCCGGACTGGAGTCCGGCGGTACAGCAGCTTCGAGTCGGCCCGGTATCAGAGCATTTTGTTGTCGATCGTGGCGAGGACGGTATCGGCGGCGGCGCGGCTCCAGCCGATGCGGAGGTCCTTGACGTTGTGGAGAGCGATTGCGCCATCGGCGGTGCGCGGCGCGGTAATGGCGAACAGGTCGGCGCGGTCGACTTCCTGGAGATAGAACGCGGGGCGCGCGTCGGGAGCCGCATTGGCGATTTCAACGTGACTCATTTCTAGATTGCGAATGTGGCGGAGAAAGAAGCCGGAGGAGGGCACCTGGCCGAACATGCTCGGCTCGGGATAACCGTCTTCGTGCTCCGGGACCTGGATTTGGGCGGCATCGGGCGTTGCGCCTCCGGCAGTTTCGACGTAGATGTTGGAAAGCTTGACGTCTTCGATGGCGTTTGTGGGAATTCCGCTGAGGACCGAGCTGATGCGCATGGGCGCGTTGTGGCAGTTGAGATTGTTGACCAGAATGCGCTTGAGCGTGCCCACCTTGGTGGTGTCTTTGGGCCCGCGGAGGCGCGCGCCGAGGCGCATGAAGAGCGGCCCGGAGGCGAGATCGCGCATGGTGGTGTTGGAGATGGTGATGTCCTCGAGCAGCGCGCCGTCGACGGTTTCGAGTGCGTAGCCCAGGCAGCCTTCAAAGACGCAACCGGTGATGGTGATGTTGATGAAGCCGCCGTTGGACTCGGTGCCGCACTTGATGCGGCCGGTGCCGTAGGGCCGCGGGCTGGGTGGGAACTTCTTCCATGTGCCGTCGATCACGGCGCCGAGCTGATAGCAGCCGGTGACAAAACAATTCGCAATGGTCACGTTGCGCGTGGCGCGGGCGTAGCCAAGCGCGTAGCTGGACTTGGGGCAGATGCCGTCGTCCCAGGGCGAGTTGACGGTGCAATTGGAGACGCGGACGTTCTGGCAGCAGTCGATGTCCATGCCGTCGCGATCGGTGTCGATGGTGAGGTTGTCGATGATGAGGTTGTCGACACCGGTGAGCAGCAGGCCGAAGTGGCCGCCCTTGAGGATGGAGAAATCGCGGAGCTGCACGTTGCGGCAGTTCTTGAGGGCGATGGCCTTGTTGGCGACGCCGGGCTGCTCGGCCTGGTACATCGGATAGTCACCGCGGGGCATGAAATGGCGCACAGGTTGAGCGGGCTCGGTTCCCGATGCGGCGGAAGAAGGCTGGCCGTTGGCGGCCGGGCGGCCTACGGGCTCGGAACCGAAGCCACGCAGCGTAGTTGCCGCGGAGGGTGCGGGGCCGACGCCGAAGCTGAGCCCCTTGCCGTAGATGAGGCCGGCGCCGGTGATGGAGACATCGTGAATGTCTTCGCCCCAGATGAGCGAGTTGTGCCAGTGGTTGTGGCCGTAGTCCTGGTAAGCGTCCCAGTCGGTCTTGGACTCGGCGGCGTCGTAGACTCCGCCATTGTAGCCGGTGGCCTGGCCGGGTAGCGGCGAGTCGGCGGCGAGGATGGTGGCGCCCTGCTCGAGATGGAGATGCACGTTGCTCTTGAGACGGATGGAGAAGCAGAGATAGATGCCCGCGGGAAAGAGGACCATGCCTCCGCCCGCGGCGGCCGCTGCCTCAACGGCGCGATTGATGGCCGGCGTGTCGATGGTTTTGCCGTCGCCGGCAGCGCCGTAATTGCGGACATTGAAGAAGACACCGAGCCCGGGTGCGGAAGCGCTGCGGGTGGGGTCATCGCCGGCTTTTGCGGCAGCGAGAGAAACGGCGGGAAGCGCGGCTCCGGCCATGCCAAGACTGCCGACGCGGAGAAGATCGCGGCGAGCGGAGTTGAAGGAGGTCATTTTCGGTGTCCGATCCTTTCTCAAAGCTTCTAGCTGCTAGCTTCTAGCTCCTAGCTAAATCTTGCCGGTGGGTGCTGTGTGCGTACATCCGTGTTTTTCGTTTGCGAAAGAGGTTGAGGTGCGCGGCTCCAAGCGTTGTGGCTTGTGGCTAGAAGCTAGAGGCTAGCGGCTAGTCCAGATGGAAAACTTCTTCGAGCGGAAACATCGTATCATCCACGGCATCGCCGTTGAGGGACTCGAAGAGCGGAGCCATTTCCGTCTGCCAGCGCGCGTTCACGGGGTGGTCCTTCATGCCGGCGCGGCATCTTTCAAAATCGTCCGCCTCGCAATATCCAACGACGAGGCCATCCGGCCGCAAAAACAGGGAGTAGTTTCGCCAGCCGCTCTCGCGCAGCGCTTTGAGCATGTCAGGCCAGACCTTGGCGTGGCGGGCCTTGTACTCGTCGATTTTCTCCTGGCGAACCCTTAATAAAAAACAGGCGCGCATGGGCTCTCTTTTCACCTGTGAAACAATTTCACATTTACCGCGTTGTAATCGTAACACCATTTGTCAATAGGAGGGGAGAGAAAAAATCAGGGTCAAGCCGAGGGCGAAATGAGGCCTAGCGGGCGACCAGGCCGGCAAGAGGAGCCACATAGGCCAGAAGAGTGACGCAGATTCCGGCGAGCGCGGCGAGAGCGAGCGAGTGCAGGAAGACAAAGCGCAGAATCGGGCCCTCCTGGCCGTAGGATTGCGTGGCCGTGCTGGCGACGACGACGCTGGGCGCGGCGATCATCTTGCCCATGACGCCGCCGACGGCGTTGGCTGAGGCCATGAGCATCGGGGAGACGCCGATCTGGCGGGCGGTCATGAGTTGCAAGCTGCCGAAGAGGACGTTCGAAGATGTGTCGGAGCCGGTCGAGGCCGTACCGAGCCATCCGATGAGGGTTCCGAAGAAGGGATAGAGAGCGCCGGTGCGGGCGAAGGCGAGGCCGAGAGTGGCGTCGAGTCCGCAGTAGCGCGTGACGTAGCCGAGAGCCACCATGGCGGCGATGGTGACGATGGTGAATCGGATGTTGAAGACCGTGCGGAAGAAGACCGCGGCGAGCGAGCGGGGACCAAGGCCCATGAGGAGACCGGCAAGCAATGCGGCGAGCAGGATTGCGGTGCCGGTGGCGGTGAGCCAGTTGAGATTGAAGACGGCGGCTTCGGCGGTGGGGGCGGCGACGACCGGCGGGACGCGCTGAATCGCATTGTTGAGACCGGCGACGGGGATCTTGATGGTGGAGTGCGCGTCCATCCAGATGGACACGCGGGGCAGGCCCCAAACAAAGACGACAAGACTGAGCACGAGCCAGGGCAGCCATGCCTTGAAGATGGCTGCACCGCTGTGGCCGTGATGGCGACGCGCCTGGCCGGTGATGTCCTTGAGGTCGACGTTGAGCGTGCGCCGCGGATGCCAGAAGCGCAGAAATACGACGAGGACGACAATGGTGACCGCGGCGGAGACGATGGCGACAAGCGACGGACCGGTATAGACGGCCATGAGGTACTGGGTGATGGCGAAGGTGGCGCCTGCGGCGAGAATCGCGGGCCAGACTTCGAGCATGGCGCGAAAGCCTGCGTAGGCCCAGATGAGCCAGAAGGGGATGAGGAGATCGAAGGGGACAAGGATTGTGGAGGTGGTGCGCGTGAGGGAGAACAGGTCGAGTCCGGTGACGCCGTGGAGAGCGACGATGGGAATGCCCATGCCTCCAAGAGCGACGGGGACGGTGTTGGCGAGAAGCGAGAGGCCGGCGGCCTGGAGGGGCCGGAAGCCGAGACTGATCAGGATGGCCGCGCAGACGGCGACTGGAGTGCCGAAGCCGCAGGCGCCTTCAAAGAATGAGCCGAGCGCAAAGGCGATGAGGAGAAGCTGAAGGCGGCTGTCGGCGGTGATGCCGGTCAGGCTCTGCTGGAGCGTGAGGAAGCGGCCGGTTTTGACGGTGAGGTCGTAGAGAAAGATGACGGAAAGAATGATCCAGGCAATGGGAAAGACGCCGTAGCCCGCGCCATACGCCGCGGCCGTGAAGGCCAGGCGCGCGGGCATGTGGAAGACGAGAGTTGCGGCCAGGAGCGCGGTGATAAGACCGGCGATTGCGGCGACGTGCGCCTTGAGCCGCAGGATCGCCATGGCGCCGAGCAGAACTACGATGGGAACCGCGGCGATGAAGGTGGAAAGAATCCAATGGCCGGTGGGATTGTAGCCTTGCGCCCAGTGGAGGGCGGCGGGGTTGGTCTTGAAGAGGTAGATGAGGCCGGCGATGAGGGCGAGGAATGCGGAGGCTTCGAGGGCGAGGGGCAGAGTGTGCAGTGGCTTGGCCTGGGCTGCAGAGAATTGGTTCGAAGGCATGAAACCTCGCGCGGAGCAACGGGCAAATTGTACGCGATTAGATGCAGACCATATCAGGTCTCTTTGAGGACGCTGGGAAAACTTGCAGGTGGTTCGACTCTTATTCCGAGAAGGCTGCTTCCGAACCATGCCCCAAAGTGTGTGCGGTCGCCTGTGACCAGGAAGGTGGCGCGCGCGAGAACGGCGGCTGCGAAGACATGCTTATCCTTCTCCGGCAAAGGCGGCGAGTTCACAAGCGACGGCGCACGATCGAATACCAGGACGCGAACAGTGAGAAGAAGTTGGGCAAGACGCTGGCGCTGCTCCGGAAGGGGTAGATTTCGCTGGCTCTCCTCGACGACGAGATTCGAGGTGACGAGCTCCACGCCGGGAATCTGCCAGAGACGGCGGACCTTGCTCGCATCTTTCCAGGCGGCGGAAACCAAGACGTTGGCGTCGAGGAAGAGCCTGGCGCGGCGGGACGGAGCGGCGCTCACTTCCGCAAGCGCCGATGTTCGATCGTGTCGGGGTCGATCCCCATGGACTCAACTTCCTTGCGCGCTTCAAGATAGTCTTGCTTGTCCATGGCGTTGTTGAGAAAGAACTCGGCAAGCCGGCGCGGAGAATAGATCTCAACATCGACAGGTGAAACTTTTGCGGGGCGCATCAAGATTCCCTCCTCGTGTTCCTCAACAAGCATGGTGCTGCCTTCGTCGAGGCGATAGCGCTTGCGCAGCTTGGCGGGGATAACGACGGTTCCGCGTTTACCCATGAGGACAGTCTGCATTTGTGTCTCCGATATTCAGAATATCAGAAAATGTGCAGGATGGGTGGTCCGGAGGGAGCGATCTACGCGGCGAGGGCTTGGGCCAGGCGGCGGACGGTGAGGACGGTGATGTCGTCCTGCTGGCCGAAGGCTTTGGCGGCATCGGCCAGGTAGAGGGCCGACTGCTGGCTCAAGTGGCGGACGCGATCGAAGCCGAAGAGTTCGCCGGAGGGCTGACGCGCCTCGACGACACCGTCGGAGAGCAAGAGAACGCGGTCGCCGGGATGGAGGTAGAAACGGGCCTCTTCATAGCTGACCTCAGCCAGCACGCCCAGCGGAAGCCCGCCGGGCAAGGTGATCTCCTGAGTGTTGAGATAGGGCGGCAAATGGCCGGCGTTGGCGATGACCATCTCGCCATTCACTCCGAACCAGACGGCCTGGCAGGTGGTGAAGCTGTCGGTGCCGGTCAAGACGCCGTTCAGTGCTTCGAGAATTCTGGCTGGGCTTCGGTCCGGAGTGCGGCGCAAGGCGCCCATCAGCAACGAAACGTTCATAGCCGCTTTGAGGCCTTTGCCTGCCACGTCGCCGATGACCACGACAATGCCCTCGATGCCAACGGTTTGCACATGGAAGAAATCGCCGCCGACTTCGAGGGCGGGGCTGTAGATCGAGTCCACCTCGAAGCCGGGAGTGGCCAGCTTTTCCTGGGGGATGAGCAGCTCCTGGATGCCGCGGGCCGCGGCCAGTTCGTTGCTGGCACGTTCCTGGTCGCGATGAATACGCAGAAAGCGGAAGAAGATGATGAGCACGATGACCAGGATTCCAGTGAAGTCGCCGATGGCGCTCATGCGAATGGGAATCGGGCCGACCTGGAACGTAAGCGGGGCGGTGTTAGAGGGTCCGCTTCCGCCGCCGATGGCGGAGATGACGGCCATCTCGACGAGGTCCACCACGTTGAACAAGAGGGGAACGAGGAACAGGCCAGCCTCAAAGTTGCGGCGCAGCGCGGCGGCGATGAGGGTCGTGAAGATGAAGATCGACCACACTATCATCCACAACACGGCAGACAGGAAGATGCTTGCCAGGAGAAAGACGGTTCCGCTGTGAAACACAAAGAGGAGGGCAGGCCCTACACCGGCCAGAACGGGCGCGGTGTAGCGGAGCCACCGGATATACCATCGCCGCGGCAACGCGAGGAAGGCGACGAGGAACTCGAAGAAGAGGTAGGCCGAGACGAGGATGAGTTGGTAGACGATGGCCCCGTACCAGAGACTGTCGATTCGGGCGGAGCTGCCGGCCTGCTCGATAAAGCCGATGGGTGCTTGTACCAGCTCATGCAAGGCCAGCCACAGGTATTCCGTGTGCCCTTTCTGCGCGAAGTAGAGCGCGAAGAGAAAGACCGCCAGCACAGCGAGGAGTATGGAATAGATGAGGCGCGGAAGGCGTAGGAAAAGGCTGCGATTGGACCAGAGATTCAGTTCGCGCTGGAGATCTTCGTGCTTACCCAGGAGCAGAGTGCGATTGGCGAAGAAGCTGGTGTATGCGCCGTAGCCGAAGGGGGTATAGATGGTTCGCACGGCGAGCGTGAGCGAGGTTTCCGATGGGTCGAGATTGAGGTCGTAGATGCGAGAGATCGGCTGATAATCTCCGGGAGCATTTCCGTGCGGTCCCTCGGGCTGGATCAGCTTGCCGTCGACGAAGACGTCGGGACTCGATTCCAGAGTATCGAGGCCGAAGGAAGCGTTTCTGGAGACAGGCAGCTCGATGATTAACGCGAGCGGCCCGTGGTTGACGGCGAGCTTGATGTGAATCCGGAACCACGCATAGCGCTGCGAATGGGCGTTCTGTGCCTGCTGTTTTGAAGCTCCGCCGGTTTGATTCCCGCCGGAAACGGGTTGCGTCTGATCCTCGTCCGGGACCTCGTCCATGGAGGCCTGAGCGTTACGGATGGCCCACGCGGAGTCGTTGAAGGTGGGCGAGGCTGCAGCGGGATCGGATGTGATCCCTACACGCCAGCCCTTATCGAGGAGGAGCGGGGAGCCGAGGCCGGTGGCATCGAAGAGGACCTGTGGGGCTGACGCCGCTGAGGGCCGGGTTGGCTTGGCATGGGTGGGTGGCTTGGGCGCGGCGGGAGACGCAGGATTGGGGGACGGAGGCGCGGCCTGCGCAACAAGCAGTGCTGCCCCACTGACGGCAAACCAAACCGCCGCTGCAATTCTCAGCCGCAAAGCGCCTCCCTGTGCGTTTTCTTCACCACTTTACTCGCCGGGGGGTCCAAGCTCAAAGGGTTCCGTAAGAGCGCCGGCGGGAGGGGGGCTGTCAGGCGAGATCCCAGGGAGCAAGGCCGGGGGGATTGAGGCAAACAGGGAGGAATCCAGCTTCCCTTTGTTGCCAAAGTGGCAGATACTTGCGTCTAAGAGAGTGAGCGAAGCGGGGGCAGTGTGGCGGCACGCCAACTGCAGCAGAGGAGAGGTCATGAGGGCAATGGATCGCATCGGGTTGAGAACGGCGGTTCTGGCGGGATTGGCGCTAACCCTGGCCGCCGGGGTTTGGGCACAGTCGAGCGGTTCGACTGCGGGCAATGCTCCGTCCAGCACGCCCACGGCGCAAGCTCCGCCCGCTGCCCCTCCGGATGGCGCCAACGCCCCGGCGGCTCCGGCGGCGAGCCAGACAACATCGGGGACGGCGCAGCCGGCTCCCGGCACCACGCCGGCGGGTGGGGATGCTCCGCTACCCGCCAAGCAGCCGGATTCGGGAACGGCGTCGACTTCGAGCCCGAGTGGAACGGCATCGACGGCGAGCGACGTGCAGACGATTCCTTGCGAGACAGCGAAAAGCGAAGACAAGAAGGACAAGAAGGACAAGAAGAGCGCTAAGGATAGCGAGGATCCTGAGCCGGGCACGACTCCGGTGGGCAGCGATTGCGCCGGACCTTCGCAAGTGGATGTGAACAAGGTGGTCGATCCCGGCAGCCAGATGATCAAGGTGAAGCAGGGCAGCATCGAGGATGTGAGCGCTGTGGGCAATCGCGAGATCGGCAAGCGCGGGCTGGGCAACTGGTTCTCGACCGACTTCGAAATCAAGGTGGGCAAAGGATACGCGGACGAGATCGAAAAGAGTACGAAGTTCATCACCGATCCCGTGGTGGTGGAATATGTGAACCGCATCGGGCAGAACATTGTGAAGAACTCCGACTGCAAGGTGCCGTTCACGATCAAGGTGATCGACACGGACGAGATCAACGCCATGGCGCTGCCGGGCGGGTTCTTCTACGTGAACTCGGGACTGATTCTGGCGGCGGACGAGGAGGCGGAGCTGGCCGGCGTGATGGCGCACGAGATTGCGCATGTTTGCGCGCGTCACTGGGCGCGCGAGACGACGCGCGGCGAATACGCACAGATCGCCATGGTGCCGCTGGAGATCATGCTTCCGTACGACTGGACTGGAATTGGGATCTACGAGGCTGCGCAACTGGCGATTCCGGTCACAATGCTGCAATTCCAGCGCGACTTCGAGGCGCAGGCCGACTATCTCGGCATCCAGTACATGTACCGGGCCGGTTACGACCCGCAGGCGTTTATTACATTCTTCGAGAAGATTCAGGCGTTGCAGAAGCGCAAGCCGGGACTGGTGGCGAAGGCCTTCAGCGACCATCCGCAGACGCCGGAGCGCATTCTGCACTCGCAGGAGGAGATAGCCCGGATTCTGCCGGCGAAAGTCGATTATCTGGTCACCACCTCGGAGTTCGACGACGTGAAAGCGCGGCTGGCACGCATCGAGAACAAGCGCCGGCTGACCGACACCAAGGGAATCACGAGGCCTTCGCTGCGCAGAGCGAGCACGAATCCGGATGACAACGGCAACACGGGTAATTCGAGCGCCAAGCCGGGCAGCAGCCCCTCGGACACCGGCGACGGGCCGCCGACTCTGCACCGCCGCGACGACCAGAACTAAAGGCAGGGAACAGGGAACAGGGAACAGGGAACAGGGAACAGGGAACAGGGAACAGGGAACAGGGAACAGGGAACAGGGGCCTGCCTTAGTTGAAACGGTTCTCGCTTCGTTTGAAGCGCATCGTTCGCATGAAGGACGGTGGCAGGGATTTGGGCTAAACGAGTTCAAGGCGAAGTTCGCGGCCTACGGCCAACGCTGCTTTGCGCAACGTATTCAGAGTTACAGCATCGTATTCGGGATCCAACAGCCGATCAAGGGCCGCACGGCTGGTGTGCATCCGCCGCGCCATCTCAGCTTTGGAAAGCTGTTTCTCTTTCATGGCGGCTTCTACTTGGCGCGCCAGGACACGCTTAAGAGCGGCGGCCGATACTTCCTCGTAGATGCCTTCCTCACGAAGCCAATTATCGAATGACGAGCCAATATTGCGCTTCTTCATCGAGAGAGTGTATCAATTTTGGTACGCACTGTCCACTCGTGCGAGGCGCATTGGGGGAGATTGAATCGAGGCTTAGGAACTGAAGGGTTGTGGTGATCGGGCGGACCATTTGCTTCAAGGGCGCAATAGGTTGCGTTGGGGATGGGCTGGAGGCACAAGGGGCTGGGTTTTTCCACAGGATATGCACCGAGCATGGTTGGGCAGAAACCCTCTGAAATTCCTATAACTTCCGGAAATTCCTTGAATAAACTGATCAACTCGCGATAAATTCAGGAATACCGGCAGGTTTGCCGGAATTCGACCCTTTTTCATCCTGCTTTTTCGGGAGGCAATCATGCGCAACGCTGCGGCCCGTTCGAACCTTCTGGTTCCTGAAGTACGCGAGGTCATGGATATTCGCCAGGCCTCGGGCTACCTTGGCATCTCGCCCGACACACTGTACAAGTACGCCTCGGAGGGATTTGTGCCCGCGTTCAAGCTGGGCAACCGGTGGCGGTTCAAGCGCTCGCGGCTGGATGAGTGGATGGACCGGCAGAGCGAGTTGCGCGCAGGCGGCGGGGTCGACGCGAGCAAGAAGAAGCCGGTGCAGAAAGAAGCAGCTTCTAGCCTCTAGCTGCTAGCTTCTAGCTATCAGCCTTCAGCTTTCAGCTTGTTAGTGCGGCGCCTGCTGGATTCGCGCCAGATCAGATCGCTGAGTCCGGCGAGTCCTGCCACCTCATACACAGCAATTCTGCCGCTGGCAGTGCAAGGATGTGCGCAGCATTATCCGCGCCAAACGCGTGCGCGAATGTCTATCAACTTATCCTCTTTCACTGACGCTGATCGATCGCTGATCACTGGAATCTAATTCGGTCTCGCAGCCCCCGTCGATGGTGCCGCCGCTTTCTGGATCGACACCAGCTCCACTTCGAAGATCAGCGTCGCGTTCGGCCCGATATCCCCCGGTCCCTGCGGCCCGTAGGCCAGATTCGACGGCACAAAGAGCTGCCACTTCGATCCCACCGGCATCAACTGGAGCGCCTCGGTCCAGCCCGCAATCACGCCCTTTACTGCAAAGGTCGCCGCCCCGCCGTGCATGTCCGACGCATCAAACACCGTCCCATCGATCAGCGTGCCCTTGTAGTTGCACGACACCGTATCGTTCAGCGTCGGCCTGTCGCCCGTACCCGCCTTCAGAATCTTGTACTGCAGCCCACTGGGCAGCGTCACCACGCCTTCCTTCGTCTTGTTCGCGGCCAGGAACGCTTCGCCTTCCTTCAGCGCTGCTGCGCCCTTCTCCGCCTGCTGCTCCGCCTGCTTCCTCCGGAGCTCCTGCCCTGCCGCCATCAGCAGGGTCTGCATCTCCTGTTGGGTCATCGCTGTCTGACCGCCGTTGAACGACGCTGCGAATGCCTTCGCAAGCACGGCGGGATCCACGTCCAGCCCCTGCTTGCGGAAGTTCTCGCCAAGGTTCATTCCCAGCGCGTAGCTGAGTTTGTCCTTGTCCGTCTTGAGCTCGGTAGCGTCCTGCGCCGCCACAGCAAACGAGGCCAGAAGCACAATTGCTGCTGCCAATATCCATTTCCGGTAGGCCATGTCTCTATCCTTTTCCAGATAAGGTTTACAGGAGACGCTCCGTTCCTAGTTGACCCGCAGCAAAGCCGGGCCGGGCTTTCTCCGAGAGTGCTAAAAGCTCACCAAGCTGTACCTGCGGAGCGACTCCGGCTGGGCGAAGCTTCGACAGAGGTCCGGATGGGCGGTGACCCGGCCGAAAACGCGTCCCCGCCGTTGTGGTGGATGCCTGAGGAGCGGAGCAAATGCGCCCCGGCGTGCCCAGCCATCCCGAATAGAATGGAAGCGCTATGGCGCTTCAGACTGAAATTCTCAAGCAGATAGATGCCGTACTCAAAGGCTACGAGGACGTTCGATCGCCGTGATAAAACTGAGCGGGTGGACCACTTCCGCCGCATGGGCGGCTTCCCTAGACGCCTCATTCACGTCCTCGAAATACAGCGGGAATAGGTCAAATAGGATGTGAATCCATTGACGCCCAATTCCCGAGGCGAGTGTTATGAGGAACCGGATTCTTTTGGCTTATGTCCTGCTACCGATCCTTTCCCTCGGCGCCGGGGAGAATGCCGGCTCCGGTTATGCCCGGTTTGATGTTGCCGCGCAGCAGGCTGGGACGCCGGCACGTCAGGCACTGGCGAATTGGTTGGAAGCGTTCGACAGCCCCAACCGGCAGGCTTACAAAGCATTCATCCAGAACCAATTCCCATCCGGGATGGCGCACATCGACCAGGACACGATGCTGTGGGATAACACTGGCGGCTTCGACCTGATGAAGATTGAGGACGAGACGCCAACGAAGATTACAGCGCTGCTTCAGGAACGGGCTGGTGACGACTTTGCTCGAATTTCCGTTGAGATCGAATCGTCTGCGCCTCATCGCATCGTCAAGATAGAGGTGGTCCCAGTTATGCCGCGGCCGGCGGGATTTCCCCTGCCTCACTTGAGCGAGAAAGATCTGGTCGCCCAATTGCGGAAACTCTTGAGCGAATCAGCAGCAGCGGGCCGGTTTTCCGGCGCCGTGCTCGTGGCCGAAAACGGCAAGAGAGTATTTGCCCAGGCGTATGGGTTCGCAGACCGGGAGCATGACATTCCCAACCGGCTCGACTCCCGCTTTAGCATTGGCTCACTGAACAAGATGTTTACGGGAGTGGCCGTTCTGCAATTGGTGCAGGCGGGCAAGCTGCAACTCGACGATCGTCTCGGCAAGTATCTGACGAGCTATCCCAACAAGGAGCTCGCAGCAAAGGTAACCATTGGCGAACTGTTGACCAACACGGGCGGTACGGGTGACATTTGGGGCCCCGACTTCACCTTGCATCGCGCCGAACTAAACACCCTCGCGGATTATGTGAGTCTCTATGGTGATCGGCCACTTCGCTTTGAACCGGGTAGCCGCTGGGAATACAGCAACTATGGATTCATCCTGCTGGGCCGCGTGATCGAAGTGGTCAGTGGGGAGAGCTATGACGAGTATGTATCCAAGCACGTCTACGCTCCGGCGGGGATGAATTCTACGGGGTCGGAACCGGAGGACGAGGGAGTTCCCCGGCTCAGTTTCCCTTATACAAGAATGGGGAGCGGTACATGGCATCCGGCAACGGAGGAGCTTTCGATTCCGGGGACCTCGGCCGGTGGGGGTTACTCAACGGTGGGAGACTTGTTGAGATTCGCCAACGCGCTGCGCGAGGGCATGCTTCTTAACGCACATTACACCACGATTCTGACGACACCCCGCGTAAAAAACCCGCTTGGTTTCAATGCGTACGGGTTTGAGGTTCAGGCACTCAACGGAACGCAATGCTACGGGCATAACGGAGTGAGCTCCGGAGTCAATAGCGACTTTGAAGTTTGCCGCAATTCCACATTTGTTGTGATCTCGCTCGCGAACCTCGATCCTCCCTCGGCCCAGCGGATTTCAGAATTTGCTATCGACCGGCTACCGTTGCAGTAGCCAGCAATAGCGGCAGTATTGATCCCAGCTATCAGGCTGAGCAAAGAAGAATCGCATTTTGAGTTCAGAGGAGAATCTCTCTCCAGATGCGGCGGGCCAGAAGGTATGAGCACGTAGCTGAAAGCTACAAGCTACAGACTGAGGGCTGAAGTCCTGCCCCCGCCGTGATAAAACTGAGCGGGTGGACCACTTCCGCCGCATGGGCGTGCTGCGACGCAAGCTGACTCGCGCAGGGCTCCCCGGACTTCTCGTTACACACCCTCCAGACATCCGCTATCTTTGCGGATTTACCGGATCGAGCGCCGCGCTGGCTGTGACGCGCCGGACGGCGCGGCTGTTTACGGATGGGCGCTACACGGCGCAGGCCGCGGAAGAAGTGCAAGCGGCGCAGTCGCAGATTGTTTCGGGCTCCCCCGCAGTGGCGGCGGCACAGTGGCTGGCTGCGCAGCCGGGCGTGGCATTCGCCGGATTCGACCCGGCCCGGACGACGGTGGCGGAGCTGGCGCGGTGGAAGACTGAGCTGCCCGGCGGCCTGAGGCGAGGATTTTTTCAGGCCGTGCCGGCGCCGTTCGTCGAGATCCTGCGCTGCGTGAAGGATGAAGATGAACTGGCGCTGATGGCGGAGGCGGCCCTGGTTGGTTGCAACCTGTTTGAACGGATCGTGAGCTTCCTGCGGCCGGGGATTCGAGAGGCGGAGGTGGCTGCGGAGCTGGAACACCAGGCGCGGCTGATGGGCGCCGAGGGAATGTCGTTTGAGACGATCGTTGCCTCGGGTGTTCGCTCGGCCATGCCGCATGGGCGCGCGACGGCCGCACCGCTGCCACGGCGGGGGTTTGTGACGCTGGACTTCGGTATAATCCTCAAGGGTTACTGTTCGGATATGACGCGTACCGTCTTCCTGGGCAAGCCAAGGCCCGGGGAGCGGAAGGCATACCATGCAGTGCTGGAAGCCCAGGAGACGGCGGTGGACGCCGTTGCCTCGGGTGTGAGCTGCGCGGAGGTGGACGAGGCCGCGCGCAGCGTGCTGCGCAGGGAGGGGTTGGGCGAGGCGTTTACCCACTCCACTGGCCATGGCGTTGGGTTGGAGATTCATGAGCCGCCGCGAGTTGGCGCGGGACAGACGACACGGCTGCTGCCTGGTATGGTGATAACCATCGAACCGGGCGTATATTTGGCGGGCAAGTTCGGCATTCGCATTGAAGATATGGTGGCGGTGACTCGCACCGGGGGGCAGGTGCTGACTCCGGCGCCCAAGGCGCTGATTGAACTCTGAACAGCTCTGAATCGGGGTTTTGGCCCACGATTTTGGAAAGTCAAGGAACGAATGAAACAACAAGACATTGAGGACCTGCGACAACTGATTGAGTTTTTGAAGCAGCATCAGGTTGCCGAGTTCGATGTGGACCGCGGCGACCTGAAGATCCGGCTCAAATTCAATCCCCCGGAGAGCGGGACGGCTTCGCTGAGCGATCTGGCGCGGCTGCTGAGGACAGCACCGCAGAGCGTGGAGCAGGCTGCCGCAGCGGCCACTCAAGCAGGATCGGGTTCGGGACCGATAGAGGCCGCGGCGGATGCGGCTGCCGACCCGGCTGCCGGGTTGCACCTGGTGAAATCGCCGATTGTGGGCACGTTTTATGGATCGCCGTCGCCGGGCGCCGCGGCGTTTGTTGCACCGGGCGATCACGTGGAGAAGGGCCAGGTGATCGGCATCATCGAGGCGATGAAGCTGATGAACGAGATCGAGGCGGATGTGTCGGGCGAGGTGGTGAAATGCCTGGTATCGAATGGGCAGGCCATCGAGTTTGGGCAGCCGCTGTATTCGATTCGGCCGGCGTAGGCGAGGCAGCGGGGTTGGTGGGGTTAGCGCGGTCGCAGCATGGAATTCGCGCAGGTGAAGCGATGTTCAAGTTCTCCAAGCGAAATTATGATGAGGCCTTTGAGATGCAGCGTGATGCGTGGTCAAAAACCAGGGCTCGGGGAAAGCAAAGGTTCATTTTGCTTCATGGGGTGCTCGGTTGGGGCAGTTTCATGTTCATCTTCATCAATTTGATGGATTCATTCATTCACCGCAAGATTGACTATTGGTGGCTCCCTATCAGTTTTGTCTTTTGGTTGGCGGGCGGATATGGGGTTGGGATTTCGATGTGGAACAATTTCGAGGGCAAATTCGGTCCGTCTTCCGCTCACTAGCTTCTCAGCTTATCTCACCTTAAAGGTCACTCATGTTTCGTAAGGTATTAGTTGCCAATCGAGGCGAGATTGCGCTGCGCGTGTTGAACGCGTGCCGGGAGCTGGGCATCCGCACCGTGGCCGTTTACAGCGAGGCGGACCGCGACTCGCTGCACGTTCGCTTTGCCGATGAGGCCATCTGCATTGGGCCGCCGCGGGCGGCAGACAGCTACTTGAACGTGCCTGCGGTGATTTCAGCGGCGGAGATTGCCGACGTGGAGGCGATTCATCCCGGCTACGGATTGCTGAGCGAGAACGCCAACTTCGCGGAGGTGTGCCGCGCGTCGAATATCAAGTTCATCGGGCCGCCGCCGGAGTTGACGCGGCTGATGGGCGAGAAGGAGAAAGCGCGCCAGGCAATGAAGAAGGCCAAGGTGCCGATTTTGCCGGGATCGGATGGAGTGCTGACCACCGCGGAGGAGGCGCAAGAATGGGCCGAGAAGGTGGGGTATCCGGTCATCCTGAAAGCCAAGGCGGGCGGCGGCGGGCGCGGCATGAGAACCGTCCGCGATCGCGATGAACTGCCCAATCTATTTCACGCGGCGTTTACCGAGGCGGCGAATGCGTTTGGCAACGGCGAGCTCTACATGGAGAAGTACATCGAGCAGCCGCGGCACATCGAGTTCCAGTTGCTGGCCGACGAACATGGCAACGTTGCATCCTTGTTTGAGCGCGAATGCTCCATCCAGCGGCGACACCAAAAGCTCATCGAAGAGGCGCCGAGCATGCAGGTGACGCCGAAGCTGCGCGAGGAGGTGGGGCGGACGCTGTGCAGGTGCATGAGCGAGATCGGGTATCAGAATGCGGGAACGGTGGAGTTTCTGATGGACGCGAACCATCAACTGTACTTCATCGAGATGAACACGCGCATTCAGGTGGAGCATCCGGTGACGGAGGCGGTTACCGGCGTGGACATTGTGAAGGCGCAGTTGCAGATTGCGGCGGGCGAACGGCTGGATGCGATTCTGCCGGCAAAGCTGGAGATTCGCGGGCATGCGATCGAGTGCCGGATAAACGCCGAGCATCCCGAGAAGTTCACGCCATCGGCGGGGAAGATTACGGCTTTCAACGTGCCGGGCGGCAACGGAATCCGCGTGGATACGGCGCTATATGCCGAAGGCGTGGTTCCGCCGTATTACGATTCGCTGATCGCGAAGCTGATTGCGCACGGGACCGACCGCGCGGAGGCGATGGCGAAGATGGAGCGGTCCCTGAGCCAATTCATCGTGCAGGGAGTGGACACCTCAATTTCGCTGCACCAGGCGATTTTTCAGGATGCGGGTTTTCGCGCCGGGGAGTTCGATACGGGGTTCATGGAGCGCTTCCTCGCGGCGCGTGCCGAGGCGGAGAAGCAGCCGGTGTGAGGGCGGCGAGCTTGAGGGTACCTTCAGTTTTTCCGGCAAATATCTGATTCAGAAGAAGTAGGCAGTCTACAGCAACGGAATTTTGTGGTGTGCGAGTCCGCTATCGCTCAGAGCGCATCTGTGGAAAACTTATCGCTTTTTCTTCGCCTTTTGCGATGAAATCGGATATGCTGTTTGGGCAACGGGGAGGTTGCACGAATGGACTTTCAAAAGGACTTAATTGCTGAATTTGACAGTGAAACCGCAAAGACCCGCAAGATGCTCGACGCCATTCCGGCCGATGCCGACTGGGACTACAAACCCCATCCCAAATCGATGAGCCTTGGCCGGCTCGCTGGACACCTTACCGATTTTGTCGGCGACTGGGGAATGAACACGCTGACCAAGGACAAGGTTGAGTTTGGGCCGGAAATGAAGTGGGAGCCGTATGTGCCGGCAAGTAAAGCGGAGCTGCTCGGGAAATTCGACGAGGGCTTGGCTGCGACCCGCGCGACGCTGATCGCCACGACCGGAGACACATGGGAGAGGAACTGGCAGTTTCTTTGGGCCGGGACGGCGTACATCAACGATCCGAAGCACAAGGTCTTCCGGGAGACAGTGCTGAACCACATGATTCACCATCGCGCGCAACTCGGCGTGTATCTGCGGCTGCTGGGCGCGAAGGTTCCGGGGGTGTATGGGCCTTCGGCGGATGAGATGTGAGAAGAGCAGGGAACAGGGAACGGGGAACAGGGAGTAGGGCGTAGGGATTTGTGCTGGCGGGCGCCGTTGGCTAAGGCCGGTGTGTTTTGAAACCAGCGGGAGGGCAACGCAATGCGATCTATTTGCGGCTTCCGGGTTGCGGATTTCTGTCCCTGGTCCCCGTTCCTGTTGGACTACGCTTGATTCATGCTCTTTTCTTTTCCGAAGATCTACCCAATCCTTGATAGCTCGGTGATTCCGCAGGCTGCGCGAGCGGAGTTTTTGTGGCGGCTGGGCAGTGAGTTGGCCGAAGCCGGCGCGACGCTGCTCGAGTATCGGAACAAAGCGGGAAGTGAGGCTGAACTGCTGGCGGATGCGGCGGTTCTTCGCAAAGCCCTGCCTGCGGGAATGGTGAAGCTGATTCTAGATGATCGCGCTGATCTGGTTGAGCAGGCTGAATTTGATGGTGTGCATGTGGACGCGGGAGACGCGACGCCGGGGGAGGCGCGGCGGCTGCTGGGTCCCGCCCGCATTGTGGGGACTTTTGGCGGGAGCGAGGCGCTCGTGCCCGGAGTTCTGAAGGAGCCGGCGGATTATCTGTCGATCGGGCCGGTTTTTCGCACGACGACGAAGCAGACGACGAAGGCGCCGATTGGGCCGGCGGGAGTGCGCCGGTTGCGCGAGCAGGCCGGGTCTGAGGCGGTGCTGGTTGCCGTGGGAGGAATAACGCTCGCGACTGCGGCGGCGGTCTTGGCGGCGGGAGCGAACGTGCTCGGCGTTTCTGCGGCGATCTTTTGCGCGGCGGATCCGGCTGGCGAATTCCGGCGGTGGGTGGTTGCGCTGCGATAGCCACGAGACCGGAAGAGTGTCCGGAGATGGGACAGTACCTGACTGGATCTGAGACATCCTCTGCCCGTGGTTGATGCACTTGTTGACCGGAGCCGAGGCATCTTGTGTCTGAAAACGAGACAGCCCGGATGCGAGAGGGCCGAGGTGCGGCGGCGTTTGTCAGCTATTGCGCGGACTGGCCGTGCTGTATCGTATGATTGCGTAACGAGTTCCGGCGGACAGAGTTGAATCTGCCTGAGCTTGCGGAGGATTCTGTTCCGGCCGCGCTGTCTGCCCCGTTCCAATTGTTTGCCAGGGAGGAAATCGCTCATTGATATCCAGACTGCTGCGCATTAAACCCATGTCGATGCTCACGCTGGAGGCGGGCGAGCAGGGCGAGCACACGTTGAAACGCTCGCTCGGGGCCGTCAACCTGGTAACGCTGGGAATTGGGGCGGTGATCGGCGCGGGCATCTTTGTGCTGACGGGTCAGGCCGCGGCGCTGTATGCAGGCCCGGCTGTGGCGCTGAGTTTCGTGCTGGCCGGGATCACCTGCGCTTTTGCCGGGCTGTGCTATGCCGAGTTCGCTTCGATTATTCCCATTGCCGGGTCGGCGTATACGTACGGCTACGCCACGCTGGGCGAGTTCGTGGCGTGGATCATCGGTTGGGACCTGGTGCTGGAGTACGCGTTTGGCGCGTCGACCGTAGCCTCTGGCTGGTCAGGGTACTTCAATAGTTTGCTGCAGCAGTTCGGTATTCGCATTCCGCCGCAATTAACGGCGTCGACGGGGACAAAGCTGGTGCTTTACCAGCAACAGTGGGGGCCGGTGATGTCGCTGCCGCCCGGAGTGAGCGATGCCGGGCTGCCTCATGCGACCGCGGCCTTCAATTTGATTGCCATGGCGATTGTCATGGTGATCACGGTCATCCTGGTGATTGGCATCAAGGAGTCGGCGAACTTCAACTCGGCGATTGTGTTCATCAAGCTGACCGTGGTGGCAATCTTTCTGGTGGTCGGCGGATATTTTCTGATTCGTCATCCGCAGGTGGCGAAGCTGAACTGGCATCCTTTCATTCCGCCGAAGGACGCCAACGGCAACTTTGGCTGGGGCGGGATTTCGAAGGGCGCCTCGCGGATTTTCTTCGCCTACATTGGATTTGACGCGGTTTCGACCGCGGCGCAGGAGGCGAAGAAGCCGCAGCGCGATATGCCCATCGGCATTCTCGGATCGCTGGCGATCTGCACAGTTCTGTATATTCTGGTTTCGCTGGTGCTCACCGGCCTGGTGAGCTACACGAGGCTGAACGTGGGCGCTCCCGTGGCTCTGGGCATTGACGCCACGGGTGTGACGTGGGGCGCACTGCTGGTGAAGATTGGCGCGGTTTTTGGGCTTGCCACGGTGATGCTGGTGATGTTGCTGGGGCAGACGCGCGTCTTCTACTCGATGTCAAAGGACGGCCTGCTGTGGAAGTGGGCCTCGGCGATTCATCCCAGATTCCGCACGCCGTGGATCACCACGATTGTATTTGGAATCTTTGCGGCGCTGTTTCCCGCGTTCCTGCCCATCGGCAGGCTGGCGGACCTGGTGAACATCGGGACGCTGCTGGCGTTCACGATCGTGTGCGCCGGCGTTTGGGTGCTGCGCGTGCGGCATCCTGAGCTGCATCGGCCGTTCAAGACGCCGCTGGTGCCGCTGGTGCCGATTCTGGGAATGGGGTCGGCTATCTTCCTGATGTCGCGGCTGGCGGCGATCACATGGGAAGTGATGATCGGCTGGCTGATCTTCGGGTTGCTGATCTATTTCACGTACTCGGTGAAGCACAGCAAGGTGCAGAAGCTGGCCAAGGCAGAGGCGGCAGACTGAGCGGGGAACAATTCGATCCGGAAGCGACGGCCTCCCTGTGCGGGAGGCCGGTCTGTTTGTGGCGGTTTTGGGAAAGCGGTGACCTACGCGGTCGTCTTGGCGCAGAATTCGTCGAAGGCGCGCACGAGTTCGGCAGCGATGTCTTGAGCGGTGGACTGCTCGATGACGAAACGCTGCATGAAGTAGACGAGCTTGCCGTCGCGCAGGATAGCGACGGAGGGCGAGCTGGGCGGGTGGCCTTCAAAGTAGCTGCGGGCGCGCTCGGTGGCTTCGCGGTCCTGGCCGGCGAAGACCGTGATCTTGCGATCGGGCAGGTTGGCGGAGTGGGCGAGAGCGAGGCGGATGGCGGGACGAGCCTTGCCGGCCGCGCAGCCGCAGATGGAGTTGACGACGACGAGGGTGGTTCCCGGCTCGGCCAGCGCCGCGTCGACCTCTTCAGCGGTCCGGGCTTCCTTGATCCCAGCACGCACGAGCTCCTCGCGCATGGGAATCACCATCAGTTCTGGGTACATGTTTGCCTCCGGCAGGCAGCGGGGCCGCGTGATTTGAACCTCGAGATCCGGTTCATCGCGCGTAGCCTCGCAATCGTTCTTCACCGTTCCCGGCTATACGAGCACGCGGTCCCGGTGCAGGGGAAGTTGCCTGTGATCATTCTATCGTGTGTGCCCCTTCCGGTGTAGCCTTGAACCGATGCAACTCAAAGAGAACCAGCCGCTCGCCCCGTTGACGACTTTTGGGATTGGCGGTCCGGCGCGATGGTTTGTCGAAGCCGCAAGCGAAGAGGAGATTTGGGAGGCGTGCGCGTGGGCGCGAGGGCGTCGAGTGCCTCTGTTTGTGCTGGGCGGCGGAAGCAATGTGCTCGTCGCCGATGAGGGATTCGCGGGGCTTGTGCTGCATGTTGGGTTGAAGGGCATCGAACGGGACGGCGAGGTGTTTCGTGTCGCAGCAGGTGAGGATTGGGAGCGCTGCGTGCAGCGGAGCATCGACGATGGATGTGCTGGATTGGAGTGTTTGGCGGGGATTCCCGGCACGGCGGGTGGAACGCCGGTGCAGAATGTAGGCGCATACGGACAGGAGGTTGCGTCGGTCATCGAGCGCGTGCGGGCGTTTGACATGACCGAGAGCCGGGTTGTGGAATTCACCAATGCCGAGTGCGGATTTGCCTATCGGCGGAGCCGGTTTAACTTGACGGATCGCGGGCGGTACATCGTGACGCGCGTCGATTACCGGCTGCATGAGAATGGCGCGCCGTTGATTGCGTATCACGATCTAAAGGTGAACTTCGAAGGCTGGACAAAGGCGCCCACTCTCGCCGAAGTGGCAGCGGCGGTGCGAAGCATTCGGCTGAGCAAAGGAATGCTGCTGGTAGAGGGCGATCCGGACTGCCGCAGCGCGGGGAGTTTTTTCAAAAATCCTGCGGTCACCGAGGAAGTGGCGGATCGTGTGCGGCAAATCGCGGCGAGTGCCGGCGTTCCAGTCCGAATTTTTCCAACCAACGATGGACGGGTGAAGATTCCCGCCGCGTGGCTGATTGAGCAAGCTGGTTTTGCCAAGGGTTTCAGGATGGGTGCGGCGGGGATTTCGTCGCGGCACACGCTGGCACTTGTCAATTGCGGAGATTCGCGCGGAGGCGCGAGAGCCGAGGAGATTCTGGCGCTGGCGGAGAAGATTCAAGCGGCGGTTGAAGCGCGGTTTAGGATTCAGCTGGAGAGGGAGCCGATGCTGGTGGGGTTCGCATAAAACTCAGCAGCAGCGGGCCGCAGCGCAAAAGACGGCTTTGGCGTAGAATCCTTGTGAATCCTTGGTGAGTTCGGAGAGAGCGTGCTGGCATGCGCCTGGTTAATCCTTCTCTAGTGCGCTTCGTTCGGCAGCAGATTATTTATATCTTAGTTTCCGTCGTTCTCGGCGCCATTTTCTGGGCGATTGGCCAGCCGATCAATCCATTCACCGTTTTGTTGTACTCCCTCTGCATTGGGAATTTCCTGTCGCCCGCAATTGGCCGGTTGGAGTTCCTTTATTCGGAAAGGCGATTCCCTTTCAACTGGCTGATCTTTCTGCCCACCCTTCTCCTGCTCACAGTTCCGGTTTACCTGATTTCGAGCGCAATTGTGTGGCTCATTTCTCCGCCCGCTCCGCAGACTCTTTCTCATCTCATTCGAACAGGTTGGAAGTTTCCGTTTCTGGTCACCTTCGTCTTCGGTTTTGTCTCGTTTCTGTACCACACAACGAGAGATCGGCTCGTACAGCGCAACAAGGAACTGCAGCGATCGGTAGAGAAGGGCGCGGCGCAGCTTGAGCTGCAGGCGCAGGAGCTCGAGCGCGCACGCGAGATCCAACAATCGCTGCTGCCGAAGACGATTCCTCAGCTTGCCGGGTTTGAAGTGGCGGGAGCTTGGCGGCCAGCGCGCGAGGTAAGCGGGGATTACTACGACGTATTCAAGCTGGACGAACACAAGCTGGGCTTCTGCATTGCGGACGTGGTGGGGAAGGGCGTATCGGCGGCGTTGCTGATGGCCAATGTGCAGGCCGCGGTGCGGGCCTACGCAGGTAGCGCTGAGAGCCCGGCACAGTTGTGCGCCAAGGTGAACAGCCTGCTTTGCGAGAATCTGGCGACGGGAAAATTCGTGACGTTTCTTTATGGCGTGCTGGACAGCGAGACGCGGACGGTCGAGTACTGCAATGCCGGCCACCTTTACCCGATTCTCGTTTCGCAAGGCGCCGCGCGAAGCGTGGAGGCGGGCGGCGCGGCGCTGGGCGTGTTTCCAACGTGGGAGTACGAGAATGCGAGAATCGCGATGGAGCCGGGGGATCGGCTGCTGCTTGTGACCGACGGCATTACGGAAGCGAGCGACGCGAACGAGCAGGAGTTTGGCGAGGAGAAGCTGGCCCAGGCGGCGCTCGAGCACAGCAGGCGCACGGCGGCTGAGATGAACGATCTGCTGCTCGACCAAGTCTCGGCGTTCTGCGGGGCGCACTTCCACGATGATGCGACGCTGCTGGTGATCGCGGCGAAGTAAGGCAGCGGGGGGCTCAGTCTTCCTGGCTTTGCAACCGGCCGAGAAGGCGCTGGCGCTCAGCGGCAAGAACCTCGGCGGCTGGGCCGAGCGCGGAGAGGCAGCCGTCGCGGAGGAGCAAAACTTCAGCAGAAGTGGCGAGCGCGTCGGTGGCGTCGTGCGTGGCCACGACGGTTTGCACATTGCTTTCGCGCAGCCAGTGTTGCAGGCGAACGAGGAGCGCATCGCTGGCGACGCCGTCGAGCGCTGAAAAAGGCTCATCGAGGAGAAGCAGATGCGGGCCCGGCGCGAGCGCTCGCGCCAAAGCGACGCGCTGTGCTTGGCCGCCGGAAAGATCCTGCGGTCGACGGGCAGCGAGCTCGGTTGCGCCGACGAGATCCAGCATCTCCTCCACGCGGCGAGCGCGGCGGCCGCGAGGCAGGCCGTGCAGGCCATAGGCTACATTGGCGGCAACGCTCAGGTGCGGGAAGAGCGCAGGCTGCTGCGAGACCAGCGAGGTTTGGCGATGGCCGGGCGGCAGGTGGACTCCGACTGCCGTTTCGGTGAGTGCGCGGCCGTCGAGGGCGATGCGGCCGCGGTAGGGCCGGTCAAGCCCGGCAAGCAGCCGCAGCAGAGTGCTCTTGCCGGCGCCGGAGGGGCCGAAGATCACGGTCCAATCTGAGGCGAAGCCGCACTCCACCCGGAGATGGAAGCCGCCGCGGTGCGTGTCGAGCGAGAACTCAAGCATCGTGGCCTCCGCGTCCGCTCGCGCGGTTTGGTGTTTTGGAGTAGATCACCGCGAGGGACAGAACGCTCAGGCCGAGGAGGATCGCAGCGGTGTGATCGGCGGCGGCGTAGTCGAAGTTCTCAACCTGGTTGTAGAGGACGATGGAAAGGGTGCGTGTGGCGCCGGGAATGTCGCCGCCGAGCATGAGCACCACGCCGAACTCTCCCACGGTGTGGAGAAAGCTGAGCACCACGGCGGCCAGAAGTGAGCGGCGAGCCAGCGGAACGAGGATGCTGGAAACGATGCGCACGGGACCGGCGCCGAGGAGACGCGCGGCATCGACGAGCGCGGTATCGACAGAGGCAAAACCGGCGACCAGCGGCTGCACGGCGAAGGGCAGGCTGTAGATGGCGGAGCCAACGACAAGGCCATCGAAGGAAAAGGCGAGAGGGTGGCCGAGGAGGGTGGCAATGCCGCGGCCAAAAGCGGTGCGGGGACCGAGCAAGACGAGAAGAAAGAAGCCGAGCACGGTGGGCGGCAGGACCATGGGCAATGTGGCCAGGGCTTCCAGAGCGGCGAGCCATCGGCCACGGCCGAGCACGATGAGCGCCGCGAGAGGCACGGCGATGGCGAGGAGAATCGCGGTGGTGACCGTGGCTAGACGAAGCGAGAGCGCGAATGCTTGCCAGTCCATTGCGCTCATTTCACCGGCGTGAGGCCGCTCTTCGCAAGTTCGGCTTGCACCGGCGGCGAGAGGAGAAAGTCGAGCAGCTTGTGCGCGGCGGCGCGCTGTTTGGAGTTGCTGACAATGACGGCGCCCTGCTCGATGGGCGGGTAGAGATCAGGCGGGATGACGAAGTACGTGCCGTCGGCCGTGAGGCGCGAGGTGAGGGCAGAAGTGAGCGAGATGAGGCCGGCGTCGGCGTTGCCGGAGTCGACAAACTGGGCGGCCTGGGAGATGTTTTCAGCCGTGACGAGGCGAGGCTTGAGTGTGTCGTAAAGGTTGAGGCTGCTGAGCGCGGCGACGGCGGCGCGGCCGTAAGGCGCGCGGTCGGGGTTGGCGATGGCGAGGCGCTTCAAGGCGGGCGAGCGCAGAAGGTCGAGCGTGGGCGGAGGCAAAGGGGAGTCTTTCCGCTCCCAGAGGACAAGTGTGCCTTTGGCGTAGAGGATGGGGGTGGTGGAGTCGGCGGAGCCGGCAGCGTCGGCGAGGGCGTCGTCGATGAGGTGCTTGGGAAAGCTGAGATCTGCTGAAAGAAAGACGTCGAAGGGCGCGCCGTTTTCGATCTGCGCAGTGAGCATGGCGGAGGCCTGGTAGGTGGCTTCGGCGTGAATGCCGGTTTTTTCCTGGAATTGGACAAGGATCGGTGGCAGAACAGGTTCCAGATCGGCGGCGGCGGCGACGCGAAGAGGGGTTTGCGCGAAGAGCGGCGCAAAGAACAGAAATGCGAACACGGCGGGGAAGAGTTGCTTCGTCGCCCGCAACGGGCCCTCCGATCCACAGCGAAAGCCGCTGTACACTGGTAGGCTAACACCTAGGTATGAACGACAATTTGCACCAGTTGCGCTGTTTTGGATGCGGAAGCCAGATCGCGGGGGCGGAGGCGCGCCCGGACTTTCGCTGCGCCATCTGCGGGGACCTGTTTGAGGTGGAATATCCCGGCTGGAGCCAGCGCGGAGGCCCCGATCGGCCGAATCCGGGCGCGTTGAAATGGCTGTGGCGGGAGCGGCGCTGCTCGCCGGAGGCTCTGGACCAATCGGGAGTTTGGCGATTCCGCGAGCTGTTGCCGATTCTGGATAACTTCGGCAATGCGGTCTCGCTGCGCGAGGGCAACGCGCCGCTTTATCATCTGCCGCGCGCCGCAAAAGCATTGGGAATCGATCAGCTTTTTGCCAAGCACCAGGGCATGAACCCGTCGGGTTCGTTCAAAGACACAGGCATGACCACGGCGCTGAGCGTGGCGCGCGAGCGCGGATTCACGTGGGTTGCGTGCGCGTCCACGGGGAACACTTCCGCTTCGATGGCAGCATATGCGGCCCGCGCCGGGATGCGTAGCCTTGTGCTGATTCCCGAGGGCAAGATTGCGTGGGGCAAGCTGTCGCAAGCGATGGACTACGGAGCGCTGACCTGCCAGGTAAAGGCGGACTTCGATGGTTGCCTGCGCTTGCTGACCGAGATCGTGAAGCAGGCGCCGATTTATCTGCTGAATTCGGTGAATCCCTACCGGCTGGAGGGGCAGAAAACGCCGGCATTCGAGATTGCGGAAGCGCTCGACTGGAATGTGCCCGACCATTTGATTGTTCCGGGAGGAAACCTGGGCAACAGCTCGGCGTTGGGCAAGGGGTTCCGCGAACTGCGCGAGCTGGGACTGGTGGCGCGGCTGCCGCGCATCAGCGTGATTCAGGCCGCGGGAGCGAATCCGCTGGTGCGCTGCCTCAGGGACAAGCACGGCGCGGTGCTGGAGCCGGTGGAGGCGCATACGCGCGCGACGGCCATTCGGATCGGGAATCCGGCTTCGTGGCGGAAGGCGGCGCGGGTGATCGAGGAGAGCGGCGGATGGTGCCTCGACGTAAGCGAGGCGGAGATTGCGATTGCCAAAGCTGAAATCGGCGCGGAAGGGCTGGGCTGCGAGCCGGCTTCGGCAGTGACGCTGGCGGGGCTGAAGAAGCTGCGCGCGCAGGGGGTGATCCGCACCGGCGAGACGGTAGTTCTGGTGCTGACCGGGCATACGTTGAAGGACGCGGACTACACGATCGACTTCCATCGCGGAACGCTGCTGACGGAGGAGGAGAAAAAGGGATCGGAGGCGGTGATCGATGCGCTGCGGAGGAATGCGATCACTGTGGATGCCACAGCGGCGGCGGTGTTGGCGGCGGTCGAGGGCGAAGTGGGATGAGCGGCCAGACGATCGATGAAGGGAAGCCCGGCACTCTTCGACTGCGATTGCCTGCGACTTCGGCGAATCTCGGGCCGGGGTTTGACGCAGTTGCCGTGGCGCTGGACTTTTTTCTAGAGGTCGAGGCCGAAGCGGCGCCGGAGTTTTCGGTGACTGCCACCGGGCGGAACGCGGACCGGTGCGCGCGGCTCGAAGACAATCTCATCCTCGAAACCTACAAGCAACTCTTGCGGAAGCACGACCGCCCGCTTGCGCCGTTAGCGATTCGGATGGTGAACGGGATCCCGCTGGGCATGGGATGCGGATCGTCAGCGGCCGCGCGCCTTGCGGCGATCGCGCTGGCAAACCACTTTGGGCAGCTTGGCTGGGACACGGACCGGATTCTCGAAGAGGCGTACAAGCTGGAGGGCCATCCGGACAATGTGGCGGCGTGCTGGCTGGGCGGGTTTGTGACGGCTGTATGCGAAGGAACGAAGGTGCGAGTGGCTCGAGCCGATCCTCCCGAGGAGTGGCGGGCGATTGTGGCGCTGCCTCAAGATCCGCTGGCCACCAGCGAAGCGCGCGCGGTGCTGCCGGCGAGTTATTCACTTGAGGATGTGGTTGCGAACCTGCAATCGGTTGGAGTGCTAGGGCAGGCCTTTGCGCAGGGACGAGGCGATCTGTTGCGGCTGGCAATGAGGGATCGGATTCATCAGCCATATCGCGCGCCCATCTGCCCGCTCTTGCCGATTCTGCTGCCGCTGGTGGGCGAATACGGCATTCTCGGCGTGGCATTGAGCGGAGCGGGGCCGGCGGTTCTGGTGATTGTCGACGAGGAAGAGGGACTGGCAGATGCTACAAAGGCAGTGCAAAAAGCAGCGGAAAATCGGATGGGGATGGAGCTCCTGATTTGCCGCTTTTCGCAAGCTGGAGCGAGTCAATTGATTGAAAAATAAGATAGTTTGCGGAGAGGCGGAGGGAGCAGATGCGTGATCTCATGCGTTATCAATAAGTTACGGTGGTTGCCTAGATGAATAGTCATCAATTCCTGATTACTCTGCCTATTACTTAAGTTTACTTGCTATTTATCGATTGATCACCTAAATTGCCTGCGTGGGCAGTTCTGGGGGAGGGCTGCTCTAGCGCCCGAGGTCCTTTCCGGATCCGGGCGCTTCTCTTTGCGCGCAAGCGTTTCTACGAACCAAGAATGTGGCAAAACTGCGCGGGGGTGGGCTGCTCCGTCGCGGCTAACTCAATCGATGACAACTGAGGCGATTTGGTTATGCACCGCGTCACGCAACGGCGCGGAGGTCTGCGACTTTGCGCGCGTTGCCGCATCATATCGATATACCGTTTCCTGTACAATCGACGGGTGCGGGTCCGCAAGGAGGATCATGGCTGGATTGGGTGTTTTGGAAGTGAACGATGCAAATTTTGACCAGGAGGTGTTGCGCAGCGAGCAGCCGGTTCTGGTAGATTTCTGGGCCACCTGGTGCGGCCCTTGCAAGGCGATTGCGCCCGTCGTGGACGGCGTGGCCGCAGCCTACGCGGGCAAGCTGAAGGTGGCCAAGGTGAACGTGGATCAGAACGGCGCGACGCCGTCCCGCTACGGCATTCGCGGCATTCCGACGCTTTTATTCTTCAAGGGCGGCAAGGTCGCCGATCAGGTCGTCGGCTACGTTTCGCAGGAAGTGATCGAAGAGAAGGTGAAGCGGCTGATCGCATGCTGATTGCATAAGGTAAGTTTTCTGAGCAGTGAGCAACGAGAGCCCGGACATGTGCCGGGCTCTGTTGCGTCTGGGCGGCTTCAGACGCGGCCGCGAAACCGAATGATTCGCCGGCGGTCGCGCTTGGACGGCCGGCGCGGAGGGAGCCGGACATATTGCTCGAATGCCTTGCGTTCCTCGGCGAGGTGGAGGCGCGCTTCGCGGCTCGCGTCAGATTCGCGATAGAGGGTCTGCGCAATTGTCGCAGGACCGCGCGTGGCACTGACAAGCAAAACCTCAACCTCAAAGATGCCGCGCTCGTTCTCGATGCGCAGCTTGTCACCGCGGCGAACGTCTCGCGCGGGCTTGGCCTTGAAGCTGTTGGACTCAATTCTTCCCAGATCGCACGCACGCGAGGCGAGCGAGCGCGTCTTGAAGAAGCGCGCGGCCCAGAGCCACTTGTCGATGCGCACAGTGTCCATGTCTGGGTCCTTTGCGACGGCGTTCGACGCCGGCTTTAGTTCATCCCCGTGCCCGCGCCGTGCATCTGCGCCTGATAGCGCCGCGCGTATTCGGCCTTGTAGCCGGCGACAGCGCGATCGTAGCTGAGGCGCGGCGTGTTGGGCTTCACAGTCCAGTGGAGCTCGATGGTGTGCGTACCGGCGGGAACGGAGAGCGTGCCGTTCGCGGGCTGGATGGGTTTGCCGTCAGCGGTTGCGGATCTGAGATCGACAAACCAGGGCAGGTGCACCACGATGGATTCAGGCTGCGTGGTGAAGTCCGGGCGCAGGTTGAGAACGGCGACTCCGTCCTGGGGCTGATCGAGCGTGAAGCCGAGAAGGCCGAAATTTGTCGGCGCTTGGCGGACTGCGATGGTCTTGCCTTTGCCGATCCACGCCGGCGAGACGACGGAAAGCAGATGGAGCCGGTCGCCCTCCTCACGGACAAGCATCGTGCGCAGGAGCGTGCGGTACTCAGCCGCGAACCAGCCGTGCGGCGCCAGGTTGCCGTCGAAGTTGCGGTCGCCCCAGGGACGAATGTTGTACTCAAATCCGGCGTTGGTTGAACTGGTGTGGAGCAGGATCGCGTAGAACTCTTTGATGGCATCTTCCTG
>Ga0182027_10001109_pt1 | contig 45372 bp, 47 predicted proteins | sample 712E1DmetaG_FD_121300 | JGI IMG/M metagenome (GOLD analysis project Ga0182027, IMG submission 121300) | Permafrost microbial communities from Stordalen Mire, Sweden - 712E1D metaG (Illumina Assembly) | ecosystem: Environmental > Terrestrial > Soil > Wetlands > Permafrost | place: Sweden...
CCAGGCTCTCCGCCTCCGCCTGGCTCCGACGACGCTTCTCAAAAACAGTTCTCGCATCCCGCATGCTTTAACTTCAACATGCAATCCAATCTGTGAAAAGAGTGGCTTTGCTCGGATGGATACGTACGGTCGGCAGAGTTGCACAGCCGGGAGATGTTCATTCCTCTGACACATGCGCCGGGCGAGGCGCAGGCGCACTTCGGCGAAGCGCTGGTGGTGGTCGCAGGCGTGGAGCAGAAGGCGCACTACCTGACCGTGGAGCTGAAGCGGAGGTCGAGGCAAATCCGGGCCTTGGACCCGATTCTGTTGCGCCTAGCGGCCACTGAGGTCCTTAATTCGTCATAGGATGTGCGCTCTGGACTGCGCCCCACTGTTGCGGGTAGCAGCAGACTTTGGAACCAGTCTAAAGCGAAACTAGGTATAGAGAGCATTTCCGGCAAAAACTGAGTTCTGTCCGAATTGGTTGAATGTAAGTCCTGAGGAGCACGAGGTGTTGCGAAAAGTTGAACTCAGCTGTGAGGCTGATTCAGAGAACTACCTCGGAGGTTCCTCGAGACATATGTATTACATCGGACTTGATGTTCACAAGAAGACGATCAGCTACTGCGTGAAGGACGCGGCTGGCCGTTTACCGGCAGCAACCGAAATCCCTTCGAAGACTGACATTCACGGTGACGCTCATTACTGGGGGGGCGAGGAACGCTTTGGCCCACAACCAGATTCCTGCAGCAGCTGTTCCATCTGCTCAAGCCGTAAGCCCCGAAGTTGATCCCGATCCGTCCCCGCGAAGCAAATATGAAAAGCCCTCTGCACAAGCGCCGAGAAGATCTTGTCGCTGACGCCTGCGCTCTTCAGGGCGGCCAGTCCACTTGGGGAGGTGTCGTAGTAACCGGGTGAGGCGTTGATAACGGTGATAACCAGATCTTCCCCCAATCCGGCCTTGACCATCTTTATGACGTCATAATTTCTCAGCGACAACTGCGCCATGAGGAGGGGCGAAAACGCCAGAAATGCAAGGGCTAGATAGCTTTTGCGCATAGAGCGATTTCTGCCTTTCCGAACCAATAAACTCAAGCATCAGGATTATAAAACTTGCTGATTGCGCCTAACAATCAATAAATACTTTTCAGACCACAAATAAGTCTGTTTCCGAAGGGTCTGAATCAAACAAGAACGACGGCGCCCGGCGTCTTGCGCGCAGCATGGTTCAGCTGCCAGTAGTTTTTGTGGCAAACAGTCGGCAGTTCACACGGTTTCCGGTGCGCGCAGATGAATTCGACGGGATTCAGCCCTAGTGGGGTCGATCGTCTTGCCGGGGATTCCGGTTTCCAACTTCCAGGTGATCGCACAAGCGCACGTACCGTCTAACCCAGCGGGCAACGGCCTGTGAAGCTGTCAACCCGAAGGAAACGGCGGCTTTTGTTTCGCGCGGCGACCAGCAGATCGAGGAGAACAGAGAAGAGGGCCGGCCCGACGACCGATATTGACAGTTAGAAGGACGCAGGTTAGGCTTTGGTCAACGCAATGGTGAATGCTTTCAAAATCATTGCAAGCTCTGCGATTCCGAGACGTCAGCCATGAATTAACTCAAACTGCTTTTGGTGGTTTCTCGTGCTTCTGCTTTTCGCACTCCCCCATTTAGAGAGCAAAGTTTGTTCAGTGCAGCGGCTCGGAAGGGGATGGCTTGGGCCCCGACAGGCGTTCTAGGATCGGGTCCGCAAATTGCTTTGCTCAATGTAGCGCGAGATTAGAGCCGCTAGTGACAAGAGACAAGGTAGGCTGTTTCGCCCTCGATCGGGTTGCGGCAGGGTTATATCTTCTAAAATTGGATGCGAAAAGGACGAGTGTGGACATCATGCCTTCCAAATTTGCTTTAGCGACTTGCACTCTGTTTCTTCTAGCCACGTCGTGTGCCCTTTGTTGGGGCGCAAAGGAAACGAGTCGTCTTCGTTACGTGAATAGCGCCGACCCTCACGCCGACGATTGGGGTCCCGGATCGAAAGAGCACCCGTGGAAGTCACTGGCTGCCGTGAATTCGCACACGTTTAAGCCAGGTGATTTCATCTACTTTGCCAGGGGATCGTCTTATACCGGCGGCATCGTGATCAGCGACTCCGGTGCTCCCGGAGAGCCTATTACGTTGACGGTCTACGGTTCAGGCCCAGCACCCCGTATCACCAACCCAAGCTATAAAGTCTCAGCCGGCAATATGATTCAGGTGCATGGCAGCTGGATCGTTATCGACGGACTGTGCTTCAAAGACGGCGTGCCAGCGGCTCCGAACTCCGCTGTGGAGGTGGTTCGTTCCATCGGAGCCGTATTCATAGCCAACACTGCGACGCACGTAATTGTGCGAAACTGTGAAGCCATTAACTGTCCGGTCGCAGTGCGATCGTTTGGGGAGTACGCTCTCATCACGAAGAACCATTTCCATGATACGGCGGATCAGTTCCTTTGCTCGCCCAACTGGGGACCCGTTGCTATCATGCTGATGGTGTCAAACCAAGAAGTCTCTCACAACCGGATCGAACATTACTACATCGTGGGGGGCAGCTGGGGAGCCGATGGCGGCGCTTTTGAGATTGATGGTGAGAACCCAAAGAAATACATTAACATCCATCACAATAAGGTCTACGATACGCAAGGATTTCTTGAAACAGACGAAGCGCGCGGCCCATATGCCGAGATCACCATCGCCTACAATGAAGCGGATGTATCTGAGAAGTTTCTCGGAATGACCAACAGCATCAATTGGTTGGTTGCCAACAATACTATTATCCGCGTGATGAATCGTCCTCCCGGCTACAATGATGCAAACTGGTTCATGACAGGTGTACGCAACACGGTTTGGCGCAACAATATTTTCGTGCTAGCAAACGGTTTACAAGCATTCCACAATGGGCTTGGCGCTGAACAAATTCACGATCATAATCTGTATTTCAGCGTCGATAACAGTACCACTGACCCGATAGCCGGGCCACCGGGCCCTGGAGATAGGGTGGGAGACCCGCTCTTCGTCGATTATGCGAACCGCGATTACCATCTAACAGCCAATAGCCCTGCCATCGGCGCCGGTGTTCCATTGGGATTCACTAGCGACCTTGACGGTACAGCCATTCCAAGGGGTAAAGCGCCCGAAATGGGCGCCTATGAATACACTTCGACCCCAAAACATCATCCAAGATGATTTTCGTGAAGCTCCTGAAGCCGCTTTGAATTCCAGTTTGCCCAAACAGTAAAAGTCCAATGAACGATGTGCAAAGGCCTTTCACACAAGTAGTTTCTTTACCTGCTTGCTTTCAATATGAAAAAGGCCCGGTATTGGCTCGACCAGATCAAATGGTCGGATGAGAAGGTGAAGGAGAAGGGCATCGACCTCGAAACGGTTGAAGCGCGGATCCGAGAGCTGATTGAGGGGGATATTCGGAGCGTTGATGGGCGACCGTGTAATGGGAGTCTTCGTCGGTACCACTAAGAACACTTCAGCGGCGAAAGCTGCTCTCAACATTAATTAGGCGTTTCTAAAATTCATTAAGCCAAAACTTGAAGCAGAATATGAGCGATGAAAACCGCTTTCGATGAGTGCATCACCGCCAATTCACTCGTCGACCAAATTAATTGAGAGAATACTATTCCGGCTGAAACATCGCTTCTCCTTCAAAACACAAACCGCGCAAGCACCCGTCTGACTATTCTTGTCCGCCCGCGCCTATATTGTACTTTTCTGACGCGTTCGGGATCGACACACCGAAGAAATCCTGAGTTCCAACGCTGATCCCATAGAGCGCATGCAGATCGAGCCCCGCGCCGATCATCGGAGACCCGGGCTGAAGCTGGTATGCGCTAAGCAATGCCGGTTTATACCCATTCGTGGTCGGCCCTCCGCTTGGGTTAACTAGTTCGGGATTTGCGGTGGTACCGGTCGGACTGCCGGAAAGACTTTCCTGGCCGGTGGCGGTTTGCCAGGCGGCAAAAGAGGAGTAGCCCACGCTGCCCCACTGAAAAGTGCCGGTATTGACATAGTCGTTTCCGACCATCAGGATCGAAGATGGGTTCGGCACGTTGATCGCATTGCCGGGGCTGGAGCCTTCGGTGAAGAAGATATTGTTGGCGAAAATGCAATTGATGGCGGCACGCGCATTGACGCCGACGATCGCTACAGGGTCGTAGAGCGTGTTGTTGTAGATATAACAGGATGTCATGCTGAGCGAATCGTCGTTGGCGATTAGAAAGGCCCTGGCGCTGTTCTGCCCTATGTTGTAGCGGAATGTGTTACCGGACCATTGGGGCTGGGTTGAATCGTGATAAGCATAAACCAGAAAGTCCGCGCCGAAGTTATCGTGCGAGTAGTTGTATTCCACAACGGAGTTTGTCACTCCGCCATCTAGGTCGAAGCCGTTGCCGTCGCAGCCGCCGGCGCCGAGGTCGGTTTCATTGTCGTAAGTCTCGTTAAACTCTATGACCGCATTTGCCGAGGAGTAGACCCAAATGCCGTTCGGGCCTCCGCAGGTGGCGTTTAGAGTTCCCGTGTGATACACGACATTATTCGCGATGCTCGCGCCGTTTACAGTCGAGAGCAAGATGCCGGAGCCGGTGTTGTTTGACGCTTTTTGCTGGCCTGGACAGTTGTAGACCACATTGTTTGTGATGTTGACGTTTGTATGCGCGACGGGATTGGGATAGGAAGGATTGGAAATGACCCGAATGCAGGCGGAGTCGTCTGAAACATTGGCCTCATTGCCGGTCACGTCGTGAACCACGTTGGATGTAATCGTGACGCCATCAAAGCCTGAAGTGCCGGACGTTCCAGCAATCTCAATTCCATTGTCGCCGTATCCGCTCACGATGTTATTTGTGATAGTCGGGCCGGAAAGGCGCGTATTCCCCGGCAATGTATTTGCCACGACTATGCCAAAAGCGGAATTGGAAGAAACGCCTGAGCCGGTACATTGAAGATTGCCGATTGTAGCAGCAGCCAGATTCGTTAGCGAGACACAGGGAAGTTGCCCGGATGAAACGGATGCCGTGCCGGATCCGTAAGTATTGATGGTTAGATGATCCGATGCGTTCGGGGCGGTTAGTGCAATACTGCCGGAGAAAGTATCTCCCCCATGGAAAAGGATCTGGTCTCCTGATATGTAAGAGGCGGCATTGACTTTTGATATTGTCTTCCAGGCGGTTGTGGCGGAGAGTCCGTCGTTGGAGTCCGATCCGCTGGCCGAGACATAAAAGGTCTGCGCGGTCTGCTGGCCCCCTCCTCCCGATGGATTCGCATTGGCGGTTCCGCCACAGCCGGATAGAAAGCAAACTCCCGCTAAAGCAATCCATGTAGCGCTACCGCAACCGGCGAACCACATTTGCATGAAATCTTCTCCTCTCCGGCCTTTTGGTCGCGAACAGCCCCTCACAATTGCCTTCGTTGCCTCGGCCGCTGTTCCGCCTGCGATTGTGTAGCGAAGTCCGGATCGGCCTTGCCTCGGTGCGGTGGATATGAACCGGAATCTCCTTTTTGAGTACTGCTTCCCTCGAATTGTATCTGTGGTGGACCGCTTTGGAAGATTTGATCTGCATCTGTGGCCGAAAGGCGGAGCGATTCCGCACCATTCTGGACTCGGCTACGTGTATGAGGGCGTTTCTCGTCGATTCCGTTGGGTATTAACTTCCAGAACGCCTTCACAGCGTTCGCACCCTCATAAACATTGACGATTGTGACGTTCTGAAGATTCAGACTCTTGATTCAAAAAGGAAATGCGGGTTCAAGCCCAATACGCTCTTAAAGTCAGTAGATATTTCGTATGTGAGTGAGCTGCACGTGCGCCCGCAGTCGAATTCTTGATGCCGGTTTCCTATCGTCGGCCACACATCATTAAGCGTGCGGAGCCCGTTTGCGCTCTGACGCTCATCGCACAGCCATCCATAAAAGCTCTCGACTTGCCCTATCCCTATCGGCCTTCTGGCTGGATATGAAATAGGTCGATCGCACGTTCCGCTCCGCCCGGGATGCGGCGCGAGGTGTACTCGGCTCCGTCATCAGAGCACACCCTCAGGCTTCGGGTTCCGCATTCGTTTAGAGGAGAACCCACTGAGCCGAACACTCGGGTCACCATGCGGATGCCGAGGAGGTGGCCGAGATGGCCTGCCAAGCCGCCGTGGACCTCGATCATGCTGCTTCGTGAACAATTTGGCCGTCGCGCATGTACAGGATGCGCCCGGCGATGGCTGCCGCCTCGGGATTATGCGTGATCATCAGCGTGGTCTGGCCCAGTTCCCGGTTTGACCTAAGAAGCATCTGCAGTACGGCATCGGAGTTCTTGGTGTCCAGGTTGCCCGTCGGCTCGTCGGCCAGCACGATGGCAGGCCTGGTGATGAGCGCCCGGGCAATCGCCACCCGCTGCTGCTCACCGCCGCTCAGCTCGGCCGGCCGGTGGTCCAGCCGTCCGCGGATCGCCAGCATGTCGCTGAGATGGTCCAGATACTGCCGGTCCATCGGCACTCCATTTGGACCCGAGGCGCGCCCGCTCACGGCGTAGGCGATCTCAATATTTCCCATCGCCGAAAGCGTCGGCAGCAGGTTGAACTTCTGGAAAACAAAGCCGATACGGTGTTTGCGCAGGCGGGTGCGTTGGGCATCGTTCAAAGTCGCAAAATCCACGCCGTCGACCACCACGCGGCCTTCAGTCGCCCTCGTAAGCCCGCCCAGCAGATAAAAGAGCGTGGACTTGCCCGAACCCGAGGGCCCGACGATGGCCACAAACTCGCCCCGCTTGACGGCCATTGACACGTCACGCACCGCCGCCACATGAATGCGGCCTGCGCCGTAAACCTTGGTCAGATTTTCGGTAAGAATAATGTGTTTTGATGGCTCGGAGGTCACGACTGCCATTGTAACCGGGGCGTTTCGGAGGCGGCTTGCGAGCCTCTCGCTTCGACCCTTGCTCTTGCAGAAACCGAAATCTCTCGTTCATCCGCGTGATGGCTAGGAGCTAGAAGCTAGCAGCTAGAAGCTACAATGGTCCTGCATCGATCTCCAACCCAGGATTCCCCGCTCATGTCCTCCGATCTGAAAACTTCACTTGTTGCATCGCTTACCTCAGCCGCTGAAAAGGCCGGCCTGGTTCTCATCTCCGTTAAGCAGGGCGCCGACTTCCATGGTCGGCCAACCGCCGTCTTCGAGCTCGGCCTGCCCGGCGCGGAGGCCGCTGGCCGCTCGCTCAAGCTCGAACTGAGCGACGCCTTTGATTTCGACAAGCCGGAATTGCTCCCCACAATCACCACGCACCTGGCCGGCGAAGCCAAGCGGCTGCGCAATCCGCGTCCCGATTGCTACGTCACCCTCGGCGGGCTGCCCTTGGCCTTCGGGCAGTTCGAGTGGCCCTTTCACCGCTCCACCTCCGGCGCCGACACCTATATCGTTCACGGCGAGATTCACCTGGCCGACGGCGGAACGCACGACCTGCACGCCAAAATCTCCGCTTCCGTCACGCTCACCTTTGCCGAGATCGTGCCCGCAATGGAGCAGCCCTACGCGGAAACCTTCGTCTACAACGCGGTCCGCAAGACAGTGGACATGGGCCAACTGGAATTCGTGAAGTCCGGTAATCGCCAGCCCGTGCCCGTCACCACGCGCTACTACAGCCGCTGGCAAAAGAAATTTCTTTTCACGGAGACCGACGATGCCGAGCGCCTGAAGTACTTGCTGCGCAAGGTCTACTGGCTGTCGGGTGTGCTGGGAGCAGGCAAGCCGGTTTGGATCGCCGATCCGCGCGACGCGCAGTACCTGAACACCACCGAGGCCGACCTGATGCGCATGGCCGGTGACGAGGCCGGCGAAGGATTGTTAGCGCTCGACGGCGAATTTGCCGCCGCCACTCCCGCCCTGATGGCTCGCGCCGCCGAGTATCAGGCTGCGCTCGAGGCCGCCCTCGACTTCACCAAGCCCAAGTTCAACGAGTCCATGCGCTCCGGCCACGCAAATATGTAGCCTCTGTCTTCCTGTCAGCGCCCAGTGCCGTCGGTTAGAACAATCTTGCCTGTCGCAGATCCCGACATGAGCAATTCAATCGCGGCTCTCGCATCGAGCAGCGGAAAGTTGTGCTTGATCGCCGGGTCGATCTTCTTGTTCCTGAGCAACTCAAAGATTTTCGGCATGTCTTCACGAAATGGCCCGGGATCCTTCCGGTAAAGCGCAGAGATGCCATAGAAGTCTCCACGGCGGCCGCGGAGACGCGCACCGACAAAGAGATTCGTGAACATGGCGATTTTCGCGAAAGTTCCGGCAGCGCCCATGAAGCCAAAACCAACAACGATCCCTCCCTTGCGCAGCGCACCGATGCACGCGCCGATATTGCGCCCGCCCACCGCATCGAAAACGCAATCAACACCGCCGGGTTCGGCGCGCCTTATGAGTGTGTCCAGGCGGCCTTCTCTGTAGTCGATTGGTGTGGCTCCAAGGGAGCGCACAATCTCATTCTTGCTCGCCGATGCCGCGCCATATGCCTTTACGCCTGCAAGCCTGAGCAGTTGCAGAGCTGCGATGCCAACCCCGCCGCTCGCTCCCGTCACCAGCGCAATCTGTCCCTCGTGCACTTTGGCCACGCGATGAATCATCTGCCATGCTGTCGCAAAGTTCAGGATCACCGCGGCTGCGTCGCGATCTGAGACGCGGTCAGGCACGGGTAGAAAGTGCTCTGCGCCGCGCGTCAGGAACTGCGCAAAGCCGCCGTAGACCGTGAGAGCTGCCACGCGCTGGCCCATTTCGAATCCAGTGACGCCGGGGCCGATCGCATCCACCACCCCGACCGCCTCGTATCCCGGCACAAATGGTATCTTCGGCGCAAACGGGTAGCCTCCCTGAAGCATCATCACGTCGGTAGCGCCTACGCCCGCCGCCGTCACGCAAACGCGCAGTTCGCCCGCCCCGGGCGGCACGAGAGGCAGCTCCACGACCTGGAGAGCTTCGGGCCCGCCCTTCCTGGTGAGCATCACGGCGCGATACGTAGCCATGGGTCCCTCAACTTTGGATTGTAGCCATGATGCGCGCAGGGGCAGCCTGGGAACCGATCACGCCCGCACAGAGAATGGGTCAGAGCGCCTGTCCGCACCCGGAGCAGAACCGCGCGCCCGCCGCGTTGGTGCGCTGGCAGCGTGGGCAGGCTATGGGCGTAATGACCGGGGCCGCGGCAAGAGGCGGAGCCACGCTTACCTGCGGCACGTTCACGGTCACGTTGACCGGCTGGCCCCATCCCGGCACCGGGATCCCCAGCGAAGCAGCAATCGCCGCCGCCTGAATTGCGTTGAACTCCCGCACGCGGCCGGGCATGAAGAAGCATTCGAGAAAGCCCACAAGTCCCGGAATTCCCGTCCAGAAGAAGCAGCAGTAGAGAATCCCCAGCCCTGTGCGGCGCAGATAGAAGTGATGCAGACCAAAGCTGCCCAGGAAGAGCGCCAGCAGGATGCCCACCACTTCGTCGCGGCGCACCGCATTGTATTGCTGCTGGAAGATGGCTTCCGAGTTGGGATATGCGTACGTGCTCATTTTCGTGATTCTCCTTGCCTGCCGTCGTTCAAAGATACGCGGGTGGACGTTGGCCGGTTCCCTCGAGCCCCCAACTCAAGCATTGTCCCACGGCGGCGAGCAGAGATAGGATCGAAATCGAATGACGACCTCGCAAAGTCTCTCCGCAGCCTTGAGCGGTACCTTTCTCATCGGCGGCGACCTGCCCGTGCACCGGCTAGGCTATGGAACTATGCGCCTGGTAGGCGAGGGCGCGTGGGGTGAGCCGGCTGACCCCGCCGAGGCCGGCCGCGTGCTGCGCCGCGCCGTGGAGTTGGGCGTCACCCTCATTGACACCGCCGACGCCTATGGTCCCGAGATCGCCGAGCGGCTGATTGGCGAAGCACTCACGCCCTACCCGCCGGGCGTGGTCATCGCCACCAAGGGCGGCATCACGCGCCAAGGCCCCGCAAAGACCGAGTTTGTGGGCCGTGCCGGCTACTTGATCCAATGTGTCGAGATGAGCCTGCGCCGCCTCAAGCTTGAGCGCATTGAGCTTTACCAGTTACACAGAATTGATCCGCGCACGCCGCTCGAGGAGTCTCTCGGTGCGCTCCGCCGCATGCAGGAGCAAGGCAAGATTCGCCACATCGGCCTAAGTGAGGTCATCCCGGCCGAGATTGAGGACGCCGAAAAGATCGTCCCCATCGTCACCATCCAGAATCGCTACAGCCTGGCCGACCGGCGCCACGAAACGACCCTCACCTACTGCGAGCGGCGCGGCATCGGCTTCCTGCCCTGGTACCCCTACGGGGGCGGAAAGCTGCTCAAGCCCGACCACCCCGCCGCGCGTGCGCTTGGCCGCATCGCCGCGCGCCACTCGGCCACGATTCCGCAGCTCTCGCTGGCCTGGCTGCTGCACCGTTCGCCCGTCCTGCTGCCCATTCCGGGCACGTCCAAAGTCGCGCACCTTGAGGAGAACGTTGCCGCCGCGCAACTTAAACTTTCCGATGAAGAGTGGCGCGAAGTCGAGGCCGCGGCAGGCGCAACCAATTAGGCCTGCTCGTGGCGCCAGAGCGCTCCAGCAGTTTCGGAAATGGTGTAGCCGCATTCACGAAAACCAGGCAGGCGCGATCAGCCCGGGGTCCCCAACGACGGGTGGCTCGAAGAGCCGGAGTCGATGGGGTCGGACCAGCAGGGAGCGGCGACCTTCATAATCGATTTGAACGGAAACAGTATTTTCAAAACTGCTTTAAGTCTGCTTTCCCGGCACAACCGACGTATCCCGCTCCCAGCCCTCATTCTCCAGCGTCAGCCGCTCGATAACCACGGCAGTCTCGTTGGCATCGAGAGCCGACATTGTCTGGTATTCCCTTGGCCAGCAGCGGTACACCTTGTAGGCGCGCACCAGTTGCCCGGCCTCGTTGCAGAGCTCAATCGAGATATCCTTGCGGAACTGATCGAGCACCATTTCAGCGCCTGCACTGGCGCCGAACTGGAATACCAGGTTGGCCCAGTTCTCGAAAGCCGGGTCGTCCGTCAGGCCGCGCTCCAGCGTAATCGGACAGAATGCGGTCAAACCTGTCGATTTCCGTGCTCTGCTCGTGTCGCCGCCCTCGCGATTCTCCACCACGCCCGTCGTCCGAACCAGACCGGACACCTTCGTGATGCCGGCAATATACTGCCCATCCCACTTCACGCGGAAGTTGAAGTTCTTATACGGATCGAACCGCGTCGGATTCGTTGGGAACTCCGCCATGCGCCGAGCATAACACTCGTAAAGTGAATCTCCATGTCACTTTCGGGTCACGAGCGCCAATGCGATAGCAACACGGGGGGCGAGAGTAGAGATCGGCCCAGCCTGCCGGCCCTTGTGCTCTCGATCGATGATCCCAGTTCGCGCCGGGAGTTCCCAACCCCAGATCCCCGTTGCCTACTCCCTATTCCCTTCCTATATCCTTGCCTCGATGCCCAAGACACTCTCTGTGGCCCTCATTACGCGGAACGAGGCGGCCAACCTGCCGCGCACCCTCTTGAGCGTGCGTTGGGCGCAGGAGATTGTCATCGTCGATTCCGGCTCGGTCGACGCGACGCTCGAGATCGCCCGCAGCGCCGGCGCGCGTGTCTTTGAGGAGCCGTGGAAGGGATTTGCCGCGCAGAAAAACTCCGCCATTTCCCACACGACTTGCGACTGGATACTTTCGCTCGACGCGGACGAAGAAGTCAGCCCGGCGCTGGCGCGCGAAATCCAGGCCCTCCTCGTCGGCGAGCCCGCCTTCGCCGCGTATCGCATCCCGCGGCTGAATCATTTTCTGGGCCGGCCGCTGCGCCACGGCGGCTACTGGCCCGATCCTAAGCTGCGTCTCTTCCGCCGCGGCGCGGCGAGCTTCCTGGACCGTCCCGTCCACGAAACGATGCAAGCTGACGGACCGGTGGGCACACTCAAGGGCCACCTGATCCACCACTGCTATCCCACGCTCGAGGACTACATCGTGCACATGAACCGCTACAGCACGATCAGCGCCCAGGCGCTCATCGGTTCAGGCCGCGCCGGCCGCTTCTGGCCCTGGCTCGTTTGGACTGCGCTCCTGAATCCCGCCGCCACCTTCCTCTACAACTACATTGTCCGGCTCGGATTCCTCGATGGCCGCGAGGGACTTCTCCAGCACCTCAACCACTCGGTCTACATTCACTGGAAGTTTGTGAAGGCGTGGCGCGGTGCGCGGGGCGCGCGACCGACACGGCCCTGACCCGAGGCGTTGCGTCGCTTCTCAGGAATGATGCCGCCCGTGTCCGGCGACAAAGACGAGCATCCGCAACAAAAGAATCAGCACAGCGATGGCCGCGGCAAAAGCCACCAGCAGGCTCCCACTGTGAATCTTCTCCGCGCGCGGTTTTGCTTTGCGCTTCATGCGAGACTCCAACGGAAACGGACCCAGTTTACGCCAACTTCCGCCGCCTCAAATTGCGAGAGCCCTTCGGCGCAAGCCGGAGGGCTCTCGATAAAGCTTGTAGCCTGCAACTAGAAATTGCCTTACCCCGTCACCGTTCTCTTCGGCTTCGATCCCCACAGTCCGTACCACGCAATGTAGAGATAGCAGAAGAGCGGAATCACGAACGCGTGCTGGATGCCGTACTTGTCGGCCGCCCAACCCAGCAGCGCGGGAATCACGGCGCCACCAACAATCGCGGTCATAATCAGTCCCGAGCCTTTGCTCGTCATCTGTCCCAACCCGGCGATGCCCAGCGTAAAGATGTTCGGGAACATGATGGAGTTAAAGAATCCGCACAGCACCACCGCCGCGATGGCCACATGGCCCGAGCCGAGCATGGCGATCAGCACCAGCGCAACTGCGGAAAACCCAAAGATGCCCAGCAGCTTGCCCGACTTCACCCTGGTCAGGATCCATGACCCGAGCAGGCGGCCCACCAGCGCGCCAAACCAGTAGAGCGCCGCCACATCCGACGCGGTCTCGAACGAGCTCATGCCCTGCGTCTTGAAGAAGTTTACCGCGATCGATGCCAGTCCAACCTCCACGCCCACATACAAGAAGATTCCCAGCGCGCCCAGAACGGTGTGCCGGTAACTCCAGACGCTGCGACTCGCTGCCGGGCCACCCTCCCTCGCCGGGTGCGCCCCCTGCGGTTGGTCAATGTGCGGCAAGTGAGAAAACGCCACCGCGATCCCGAGCAGCAGCAGCGCGCCCGCAATGGCGATGTACGGCCCGCGAACGGTGTTCGCAATGGCCGCCGGAGTGGCGAACTTCGTCGGGTCCGTCAGGATAAATGCGCCCGCGAAGATCGGCGCCACTGTTGTCCCAATCGAATTGAATGCCTGCGCCAGCGTCAGCCGCACTGGAGCGCTCGCTTCCGGGCCCAGAATTGCGGCATACGGGTTCACCGATGTCTGCAGCGCCGTCACACCTGCGCCCACAACAAAACAAGCAGTGAGGAAGAGCGGGAAATTCACCAGCCTGGCCGCCGGAATGAAGAGCAGGCAGCCCACCACCTGAATGAAGAGCGAGACCACCATCGTCTTCTTGTAGCCAATCATCTCGATCAGCTTTGAGGTCGGCGCGGAAAAGACGAAGTAGGCGAGGAAAAACGCCGATTCTGCCAGCATCGCCGACTTGTAGCCAACGTTGAAGATCGACCGCAAATGCGGCACCAGCGACATGTTCAGCGTGGTGATGAAGCCGAAGGTCAGGAAAAGCGCCGTAACGGTGAGGAACGGAACAAAGTAGCCCGGCGATGTGAGCGGTGCTGAGGTTTTGGAGCTTTCTGCCATAAACGCGTTCCCTGCTTTCTTTGATCATTTCCCGAGCCGGCCGCGTATGAGTCTCCGCCTTAGGGGCAGGAGCATTCATAAAAGCCAGCCGACGTGTTCGCACTAACGGTTCGGCCGGCGCTTGGCAATCCGGCATTCGAGCTGCTCACAACACTATACGGCAGAGCGCGGGTAGGGAAACGGACTTCGGTCCCATCTGCGTTGCGGCAACCCGGTAACCGCAGTACAATCTCGCCAACTTCAAAATCAACGGGAGAGCCCCATGCCAGATCAGGCGCCTGTGCACGATTCGAGCCCTCGCTTTATCTCTTTGGCAGTCAAAACCGCGGTGTGCCACACCATCACCTACGTCTTCATGGGGATTTTGGCCTTTCACTTTCTTCACTACGCGGATTTCATGAACAAACCGAACTCCGGCATGCGCCCCACCACTGATCCGTTGATCCTTCTCGGCCCGCCCTTGCAGATTGTGCGCGGTGTGCTGTTCGCGTCAATCTTCTATCCCTTCCGCCAGGTGCTGTTCGCCCGCAAGAACGGCTGGCTCCTGATGGCTTGGATGCTGATTGGTCTGGGAATCCTTGGAACCTTCGCCGCGCCTGCGGGCTCGCTCGAGGGCTATATCTACACAACTATCCCGATTGGGATCCAAACGCGCGGCTATCTCGAGATCGTTCCGCAGGCGCTGCTGCTCTCGGCGCTGCTTTGCTATTGGGTCAAGCATCCTGGCAAGACGTGGCTCAACTGGGCCCTGGGCGCGCTTTTCGCGCTTTGCGTTACTTTCCCCCTCCTAGGGTTGCTTGCGCTGATGAAGAGGTAGCCGAGGGCGCGGACGCCGCCAGCCGCCCACACAGCCTCTACCTCGCCAGCCGCGCTTTCCGTTATTCTCTTTTGATAGCGAGGTGCAATCCATGCCCATCGCCATACTGAGCGGCGCCAGAAACAAGAAGATCCTTGCCGCCCTCGAAGGCAACTGGCAAGCCGAGATGGAGGGCTTCCATACCTACAACACGCTGGCCGACCGCGATCCCGATCCGGTGCGCGCGCAAGTGCTGCGTCACCTGGCCCAGGCCGAAATCGAGCACGCCACGCTGTGGGAAGGCCGCATCAAGGAACTGAGCGGACCTCAGCCTGTCTACTCCGGAGGCCCCGGCGGCCAGGCCGACTCGCTGGCCAACCGCGCCGGCGGCATGCGTATGGCCCTGCGCCGCCTTGAGATCGAAGAAAGCCGCGACATCGCCCGCTATGGCGAGCAGCTCAAAGCGCTCGGCGACGAGGGTTCGGTCGCCATCCTCGAGCACGTCATTCAGGACGAAAGGGACCACTACCGCGAGCTGGGCTCGCTCATTCGCGGCCATTACACCGCCCCCGGAGGCGCGCCCAAAATCGAGGCCAAAGCCGTGCTCGAAGAGATGCTGGCCAAGCGCAACCAGGGCCGCAAACAGCCCGGCGCGTGGATTGGCGACGCCATCTATGGCGTCAACGACGGCCTCGGCGCTATCTTCGGCATCGTCTCCGGCGTCTCCGGCGCCACTTCCGGCGACCCCAAGTACGTCCTCCTCGCCGGCCTCTCCGGCATGATCGCCTCCGCGCTCTCCATGGGCTCTGGCGCGTACCTCGCTGCCAAGAGCGAGCGCGAGATCTACCACGCTGAGATCGCCCGCGAGCGCGAGGCCATCCAGATGAACGGCCCCGAAGCCCGCGAGCTGCTGGGGCTCTACTACCAGGTGAAGGGGCTTCCCGAAGAAGACGCCATTCACATGGTTAATCACATCGCCAGCGATCCTGACCAGTTGCTGCGCGCCCTGGCCGCCGAGCGCCTCGGCTCCAGCGAAGAGGCTCTGGCCAACCCCCTCGTTTCGGCCAGCTCCGGCGCGTTGTCCACGGCCGTCGGCGCCATCATTCCCGTCATCCCCTTCTTCTTTATGCAGGGCATCCCGGCCGTCATCGCCGCCGCCATCGTCTCGCTGGCCGCGCACTTCGCCGTTGGCGCCGCCAAGTCGCTCATCACCGTCCGCTCCTGGTGGTCCTCCGGCCTCGAGATGACCATGGTCGGCGCCCTCGAAGGCGCCGTCACCTATGGCATAGGCATTCTGCTGGGCAAGGGCGGCGTTTAAGTCTATGGTTCTAATGCGTTAAGTGCTCGACAACTCGGCTAGTCTGCGATTCAACCTATTGACACATATTATGTGTGCACGTATACTGTGTTCATGAACATCACCCTCTCCGTCGACGAACAAACTGTAGCTCGCGCCCGCGAACGCCTCCGCGCCGTCGGCCGCAGTGTGAACGAAGAGATTCGTGATCGGCTGCGCTACTTGGCGGGGGAAAAGGACCGCGACAACGAGCAATGGATGGAGGAGTTGCGTAATCTTTCCGGTAAGGGAGACTCCCACGGCTGGCGATTCAATCGGGACGAGATTTACGAGCGGAGATAGCCGCTGCAAACTTTCTTCGACACCAACGTTCTTGTCTATACAGATGATCGGGCGAACCCCGCGAAACAAATGCGCGCGCTCATCGTTCTGAATGAACACAAACAGTCCGCGTCGGGAGTTGTCTCGCTGCAGGTTCTACAGGAATACTTTGTCACCGTCACGCGAAAGTACGGGATCGGAGCGGCCGACGCTCGCCGCAAAGTCGAACTCTTTGCAGCCTTCGACGTGGTCGAGCCAGTGCTTGGAGACGTTCTGGCCGCAATCGATCTGCACCGCCTCCACAATGTCTCTTATTGGGATGCGCTGGTGATCCATTCCGCCCGGAGTGCCGGTTGCAAGCAAGTGTTCTCCGAAGACATGCAACACGGCCAGGTCATCGATGGTGTCAGGATCGTGAATCCGTTCCTGTAGCGATCCAGCCTATACTGGTTCGTTATGACTCGCGTGCTCTGGATCGTCGGATTGTCAATCGCGCTTCTGGTATCTTCTGGGTCCATCATTATCTGTCTCATCGCCCTAGTCACTCACAGGCATTTGAATCTCAAGGGGTGGACGGTGCTTGTCGGCTTCACCTACGGTGTAAGGCTGATCTACGGGTGGCTCCACTCGGCGATCAAATATGGTGACCCGACGAAGAACCTGGGTCCTAAGGCCACAGTTTGACTTCGAGCAAAGCGGAACGATAAGCAATCGCATTTCGCGCTAAAATAAGAACTGTAATGAACCTCCGCCAGCCCATCCCGGCCCTCCTCTAGCGGCTCCCGCCGCATACAGCCGTACCGCATCTTTTTCCTTCCACTTCACTTATCCAAAACCTGGAAGCCCGGAGGGCTCATGATCTTTGATCGCTTGGAACAAATGGAGCAGCGCCACAACGATCTGCAGGCGCAGTTCGCCTTGCCCGAGGTCTTGAACGACCACGAGAAATACCAGAAGATCGCCAAGTCGCTGCGCGAAATTGAAACTCCCGTCGAGAAATTCCGCGAGCTCAAGCAAGTCCGCCAGGGTCTCGCCGACGCGCGCGCCATGCTGGCCGAGAGCGACGCCGATCTGCGCGCCATGGCGCAGGAGGAGATCGCCGCGCTCGAGCCGCGCGCCCAGGCCCTCGAAGAAGAGCTCAAAGTTCTGCTGCTGCCCAAGGACCCCAACGACGAGAAGAACGTCATCCTCGAAATCCGCGCCGGCACGGGCGGCGACGAGGCCTCGCTCTTTGCCGCCGAAATCTTCCGCATGTACACGCGCTTTGCCGAGCAGAAGCGCTGGAAGGTCGAGGTCATGTCGATCTCGGAATCCGGCATCGGCGGCTACAAGGAAGTCATCGCCATCATCGAGGGCGACCGCGTCTACTCGCAGCTCAAGTGGGAGTCGGGTGTGCACCGCGTGCAGCGCGTGCCCGAAACCGAGCAGCAGGGCCGCGTTCACACCTCGGCGGTCACGGTGGCCGTGCTGCCCGAGGCCGAAGAAGTCGACATCAAGATCGAGGCCAAGGACATCCGCATCGACACCTTCTGCTCCTCCGGTCCCGGCGGCCAGTCAGTCAACACTACCTACTCCGCCGTGCGCATCACCCACCTGCCCACGAACACCGTGGTCAGTTGCCAGGACGAGAAGTCGCAGATCAAGAATCGCGAAAAGGGCATGCGTGTGCTCCGCTCGCGTTTGTATGAAATGGAAATGGAGAAGCAGAACGCCGAACTCGCACAGGCCCGCAAACAGCAGGTCGGCTCGGGCGATCGCAGCGAGAAGATCCGTACCTACAACTTCCCGCAAAACCGCGTTACCGACCACCGCATCGGCCTTACGCTGCACCAGCTCGACCTGGTGATGCAGGGCCGCCTGCAGCCCATCGTCGACGCGCTCATCGCCCACTACCAGGCGGAGTTGCTGAAGGGCGAAACGCAGGCCGCGTGACAAAGAAGCTCCCGTAGGGAGCGCAAGAGAGTAGCCCAGGGCAAGTCCGCCGTGGCGGACGCAGCCCTGGGATAGCGCACAAATAATCTCAAGCCCTGTAGGGGCGGCAGAACCTCAGGAGCTTGGATCCTGCACGAACAGAATCCGCATCGGCGCTTCTGCCTCCACGCTGCTCTTCACCTCATCGGCCAGCGCCCCCGTCACTGGATCGCGCGCGAACACACTGATCGAATTCGAATCCTGGTTCGCCACAAGCATCCATCGTTCCGTTGGATCGAGCGTGAAGTTGCGTGGCGTCTTCCCTCCGCAATTTGACCGCTTCATCGCCGTCAGGCTGCCGTTTTTCGGGTCGGCGCGGAAGGCATACAGAAAATTGTCGTCGCGGTTGGCGAAGTAAACAAAGCGGCCGTCGCGGCTGATCACCGTATCGCAGCCGCGCGTGGGGCCGTGATAATCCGCGGGCAGCAGCTCGATGCGATTCTTGAGCGTCAAGCTCCCGTCGGCCTTGTGCCACTCCAGCACGTCTACCGTCGAAACCAGCTCATTCATGCAATAGGCCGTCTGCCCATTGGGATGAAAGTGCAGCGTGCGCGGCCCCGAACCCGGCGCGCCACGATAGATGCCTGCCGGCGTCATTCCCGCCGTAGCCGGATCGGGCTTGTAGATATGGATCGAGTCGCCGCCCAAGTCGTTGATGTACGCGAATCGATTGTCCGGCGAGAACGATGCAAAATGAGCGTGAGCGGTTTGCTGGCGATCCGTATTCGGACCGTGTTCCGTGTAGTGTTCGGTCCACACCGCCTCGCTCAACTGGCCGTCAGTGATGCGAAAGCTGGCCGCACTCGCGCCGGTGTAGTCGGCGGAGATGAGCATGCGCCCCGTCGCGTCCGCTGCCACGTGGCACGTTCCCGTCCCCGCCGAGTTCCGCACGGACTGCGGCTGCAGTTCCTCGCCCATCCATCGAAAGCTGGCCACTTCTCCGGTCGGCTTGCCGTTCAACGAATCCAATTCCGAGGCTGAGTAAACATAGCGGACAAAGTCGAGGCCGGGCGTCGAAGCAAGCCACGCCACATTGGGAATCTTCGCCGCCACGCCCGCGGGCGTCAGCGTCGCACTCGCCAGATCCCAATCGAAAGCCAGAATTCCATCGGGCGCATGCGAACCGATGAAGACTCGCGTGCGCGTGGGCGTTGGTCTCTGTGCAGCAGCGCGCAGAAGATTGGGCACGGTCAGAGTTGCAAACGTGGCCGCTGAAGCGGTCTTTAGAAATTCACGGCGAGTTCGATGTCTCATGGCAGAAGCCATTGTCGCCCACTGTGCCTGCCGTGCGCCAGACGGCAAAAAAGACGGGTGCCCCAGGCCGCATTCGCCGCGGCGATCGCGACCTGGGAGAGACCGGCACCCGCGCCCCCTTCAGTCCAACCTGAACTCAACGTTCACTGTGGTGTCCACTTCCACGGGCTCGCCGTTGAGCAGATATGGCCGGTAGCGCCACTGGCTCACGGCTTCCTTTGCGGCCTGCTGCAGCATGGGTGGACCGCTCAGCACACGCAGGTTCTCGATGGTTCCGCTGCGCGAGATCGTGGCCTCCAAAACCACGGTCCCGGACAAACGAATCGCGCGCGGGATCGGCGGATACGCCGGAATGACCTTGTGGATCAGCATCCCTTCCATCAATCTTGAGGGGACGCGCTGAGTCCCCGCGGCCGCCGGGCGCACATCGGGATGCGTGCCTTGGCCGCTGAACGGGTTGATCGGGCCGCCGGGCCCGCCGTCGCTTAAGGCGACCACGGTGTCACGCGCAGGCTCCTCCGGCTTGCCGGGAATGTATGTGCCCTTCGGGATCTTCGAAGGCGCCTGGATGCTTCCGCCCTTCATCTCGCGTTGCATGGCTGGCGCATGTTCCGGCCTCGCGACCGGCTTGGGCTCGTCAACCGGCGTCGCCGGCGCCACCATCAGAATCGCTGTTGCGATCCGCGGCAGCGCTTCTGGGTAAATGAGCGGGATGAAAACCAGCGCAAGCAGGATGGATGAGTTGAAGGCGAAGGTTACGATCATCCAGCCCCGGCTGCGTGTGTGGATTCTGCCCATCGATTCGAATGTGGAGTCTTCAAACATGGCCGCCTCCCTCGGGGTCTGCCAACGAACCCCTGGCTTCAATTCAGCCGCGCCGTCCGGAATGATCGGGGCTGGAGGCCAGGGTGGGCGCAAGCGCCCGGCCGCTCCACGCGCGGCCTGCGCCGGAGAGCGGGGCTTTAACAGCCTCCGATCATCCCATTCGGTACCACTGTGCTTGTGTAGACACCGCGCATGGCCAAACTGTTCCCGCGCTTCGCGAAAAAAGTGTCGTCCCATCGAACCATGAACGAACTCACTGCGCGCGATCGGTTCAGCGGCCTCTGACTTCCCTCTCCAGCCGCGCTTCAACCGGGTGGTTGAAGCGGATCAGCGCGATCCACATGCCATCGTCGTCGCGCTTCCACACCATCGTTCCGCCCAGCTGCTGCGCGATCACTTCAGGCGGCAGATCGTGGTGCAGTCCGAAGTAGCGTTCGTCGAGTGCCTCGCCGCTCAGCCTCTCTAGCGGTGAGTCTGGGTCGTATTTCGTTGAGAACACCAGCGCGGCGGAGTAGGCTTGCGACTCCTCGGCGGCGCGGCCGATCTGCGCGGCGGAGAAGTCGTCGATGGCAACGACATCCCAGGGCTGCTTCACGTAGCCCAACTCCGGTCTGGTCAGCTCGTCGGTCATCGGCCATGCCGAGAGCACCGTGGCGCCAGGATAGAGCCTGGTCAGCTCCGCAATGCCGGACTGGTGCATCCTCACCACGCGCGCATAGGCCAGGTTGTCTTCCGGAGCGAATCCATAGGGAGGGTTGATGAAGAGACCCGCCAGGAAGGCCGCAGCCGACAGCAGCGCCAGGCCGTGCCAGTAAGGCACGCGGCGGTAAAAGGTGCATACGGCCACCAGCAGCACCAGCGGATACATGGGCAGCAAATACCGCGTAAGCAGCGCTCCGCCCAGCACGCTGAACAGCAGGGCGTTTGCCAGTAGTAGCAAAAAAATGCGCAGCAAAGCTGGCGGCGCAATGGTCGCGCGGTCGTGGCCCTCGGCATCGGGACGGGGACTGAGCAGCAAAGCAGCGAATGCCATCAGCACCGGCACAAACAGGTTCATATGCGCGGTTAGATGAAGAATGCGATGGCCGAATGCGGCCAGGATGCGCAGGGGCGTGAGCGTAGCCTCGGCGTTGTAGCGCAGGTATGCGGGATTGCCGAAAAGAAATCCGGTCTTGGCGTAGTGATAGGCGTACCAGCCGGCCAATGGCAGCACGCAGCCGCAAAACCATGCGGCTTCGCGCCATAGCCGCGCCCGCGCCGGAGCGCCGAACAGGAGCCCCCGCTGACGTCGGGGCCCCCAGCCGGCGTTCTTCGGTTGCTGCGGCGGGGGATCGGTCTTCGTCCGTGTAGTGGAGAGCCGAAATCCCTCCGCCAAGTTGACTGCGGCCAGCGTCAGCGGGATGACGATGGCCGTTTCTTTGCAAAGCGCGGCGGCGGAAAACCAAAGCGCAGCGGCCCACGGCACGCGGCCACGGCTTGGAAGTGCATAGACCAGTCCCCACAGCGAACACGTAGCGGCAAAGATGTCGGCATGGGCAAGCGAGCTCTGCGCGAACCACACGGGGTAAAGGCCGGTCAACAGCACGGTCCAGAAGGCGACGGATGCGACTCCCACCAGGCGCATGGCCAGCCGCCACACTGCGAGCATCCCCAGCGCGGTCACCATGAGCACGGCTTCGCGCGTGACCTCGGGATAATAGCCGGACAACTTCCACCACAGGGCCAGATAAATGCTGGGCAGCGGCGGATGGGCGTTGGTGAGTGTGCTTGTGGGGATGAGCGAGCCCGTGCGGAAGAAATCCCATGCCGCGGGAATGTAGTATCCCGCCTCGTCCCAGTAGTAAGGAACGCGCAGCAGCGTAAAGTGGCTGGCATAGAGCGCCATGAAGATGACCGGAAAGAACATCCATAGAGGCAGCGGGCGGTCCAGCCGCGGCTTCAGGATTTCTTTCAGGCGCAAGGGCTCGCTCCTTGGCCGTCTGCGATCGCTTGGATCGGCCCGTTCCCGGGTCTGCTCCGGGCAATTCGTTCCCCACTCAGCATCCATTCCCCACTTGTGTCATTTGACGCCGGACCGCGGCGAACTGTTCCCAGCGCAATGCGTGGCGGGGTAGCCAGGTCCCTTGGTCCCTCGTTCCCTTGTTCCCCGCCTAGTTCACCGGCCCACTCGGAAAATTCTGCGTCTGCGGCTCCAGATTCAGCGTGCCGAAGGCCTGTTCATATTGGGCAAGGTTCTGGCCCAGCACGTTCCACAAGGCCTTCGCCTGCTGCGGGCTCAAGAAGATGGCCTGATGGTTACGGATGGTCACCTGCTCGGGGCTCTCGCTGGAGGCCAGGCCAAAGACGAGCTGGAAGTCCCACACGCTCACGCGCACCTGCACGCTGTTGGCGTAGGACTCGCGGTAATCGGCGGTTTGGGCAACATTCAATTGGGGCGGTTGCGGAGTTGGACTCATGATGCAACCAGATTACAGCTTTCAGCTCCCAGCCCTCAGCTTTCACATGCCGGCCTTGAGCGACGAACTCATCTCGCAGAAGCACAACTCTTCAAGTCCGCACAGAAAAGCTGGAAGCCAGGAGCTAGGAGCTAGAAGCTGTTTCTCAGATCCGCGGCCAGCGGGCAGCCCTCGCAGCGTGCAATGCGGCCGCAGTGAGCCTTCCCAACGGCTACGGTCAGTGCGTGGAACTCGTTGTACAGTTGCGCCCGCCCGGCCACCGGATCGCCGGCAAATGCGCACCGGGTGAGTTCGACGAGGGAATCGTACGAAGTGCGCCCCCGGCTCGTCGGCTCGAGGAGTCCGTGGCGCTCGGCGATGCGCCGCAAATACTCATCCGCTACTGGAACGGGATGTCCGAGCGCGTAAAGCAGGATGGCGTCTGCAGTCTCAGGACCCACGCCGGGCAAAGCCAGCAAGCGTTGACGGAGCGCGGAAGTCGGCGTGGCGCCAAGCGCTTCGAGCGAACCCCCGAACTCCTTTTCGAGCATCGCCACGAACGCCTTGAGCGCGGGCGCCTTGCGGTTAATGAAGCCGGACGGCCGGATCAGCCGCCGCAGCCTGGCAAGCGGAATCGCGCGCAGTCCCTCCGGCGTGAGTGCGCCGGCCGCGCGCAGATTCGCGAGCGAGCGCTCGACAGCCTTCCACGCGGTGTTTTGCGTCAAATACGCGCCGAGGATCACCTCAAACCGCGTTTTCGCCGGCCACCAGTGCTGCGGGCCATACACGCGCATCAAATCGTCGTGCATATTGCGCAGGCGCGCGGCGCCATCGGGTCGGCGGCGGGACTTCACGGCTACCTTAGGATAGCGGTAGGCGGCGCGAAGCGTTCAGGCGCAGGTGAGGAGCTTCGAATGAAGAGTCACACGGAATATCTGGTATTTGAGACCCGCAAGCGGCGGGAGATGGTGCACATCACCGATCAGGTGGAGCAGATTGTCGAACGCAGCGGCGTAAAGGACGGCTTATGCTTCGTCTCGCCAATGCACATTACGGCCGCGGTTTACGTGAACGATCTCGAAAGCGGGCTCATTGAGGACATCGGCAAGTGGCTCGAAGAGCTTGCGCCGGCGCGCCCCGATTACAAACATCACCGTACCGGAGAGGACAACGGCGACGCGCACCTGAAGTCGCTCCTGTTGCACCACGAGACCACCCTGCCCGTGACCAACGGCAAGCTGGATCTAGGCACATGGCAACGGGTCTTCTACGCCGAGTTCGACGGCCAGCGCCGCAAACGCGTCATCGTGAAAGTGCTTGGTGTCGAGTGAAGAGCAGCGGAGTTAGCGGGGTTACCCGCGCTTCGCGCGTGGTAGCGGAGCTGGGGTCTTTGTCGTTTCTAACTCCGCCAACTCCGCTAGCTCCGCTAACTCCGCTACTCCCCATCCGTCACCTTGCGCCACGCGCCCGAAGAATCGGTACTCTCCGGCGCGGCGAAGTTGATCTTCGTTCGCGGCATGACGACGAGATCCACGCGGCGGTTTTCCGCGCGTCCCGCTGCAGTGTCGTTGCTGGCCACGGGATGAAACTCGGCATATCCAGCCGCCGAGAGGCGATCGGGCAGTACGGCCTTCATGTCGAGAAAGAGTCGCGCGATGCGCGTGGCGCGCGCCGCCGAAAGTTCCCAGTTCGAGTCGAACTCGGCGTTGTGGATGGGCACGTTGTCCGTGTGGCCCTCGATGCGCACATCGTACAGGGTTGCGCCCAGCTTCGCGGCGATCTGCCGCAGCGTCGGCAGAGCCTCCGGCTTGGGCGCCGCCGAGCCGGAGTCAAAGAATCCGGCCTCGCGCAGGCTGATAACCAGCCCATCGCGGCCCATCTCGAGAGAAACAGTGTGCTCGGCCACTTGTTTCGATAGGATTGCTGCCAGATCGCGCCGGATGCGATCGAGATCGTCCTTGACCTGAGCTGGGGTGCGCACGTCTTCCCCCATCACGACATTTGCGGGCGCGGCTGTTTCCCCGGCCCCTGCCGAGCTTGCGGACTTGCCCGCATCGTCAGAGAAGACACCCATCGAGCGAAACGCGGAGTCGATCGACTGCGAAACCTGCACCTGCTTCTTCTGGTCAGCCTTGGCAAATGCGTAGAGCACCACAAAGAATCCGAACATCAGGGTGATGAAGTCGGCGTACGAGACCAGCCAGCGGTCGTGGCCGACGCGGCTGCGAGGCACGCGGGGATTCACGCGGCGCGCTCCTTCTGTTCGCGATTTGCGTCGTCGAGGAAACCGGCAAGTTTGATCTCCAGCATGCGCGGGTTCATGCCTTCCAGGATGGAGATCACGCCCTCGAGCATCATCTCGCGGCCGCGATGGTCGTTGCGGATGCGGAGTCGCATCTTGCCCGCGAAGGGCAGGAAGAAGAGATTGGCGATGCCCACTCCGTAGATGGTGGCAACGAAAGCAACGGCGATGCCGCGGCCCACTTCCGCTATATTGTCGAGATGCTGCATCACCTGGATGAGCCCCAGCACCGCGCCCAGAATGCCAATCGTGGGCGAGAATCCGCCGGCGGATTCAAACACAGCGGGCAGGCGCTCCTCGTCTTCGGTGATGGAGTCGAGGCTCACGCGCATAATCTTGCGCAGTTCCGCCGGCTCCGTGCCGTCGACAGCCAGCATAAGCGACTGCTTTAGGAAAGGGTCCTGGATGGCCCGCAGGTCGGCGTCGAGCGAAACCACGCCCTGGCGGCGCGCCTTGTTGGCGAAGGCCACCAGTTGGCGAATCAGCTGCGCGTCGTGCTTGCGCGGCGCGGCAAATAGATGAGTCAGGCTTCGGAATGCGCCCGCGACCGTGGTCAGCGGGAACTGGAGCAGCACCGCGCCCAACGTGCCGCCGAAGACAATCAGCGCCGCCGTGGGCTGCAGAATCTGGCCCAGGTTGCCGCCTTCGATCAGCAATCCCGCGATGATCCCGGCGATCGCCAGAACGGCTCCGCCGATGCTCGCTTTGTCCATGTACAGCTCCTGAAAAAGTTGCGGCGGCAGCGCAGGTTCTACTGCTCGGTGTCCTCGTCCTGCTTCGGCTTAGGCGGTGCGGCCGGTTGCTCCGCGACATCCAGGCTGGCCAGCGCCGCAACGCGCTCTAGTTCGCCGAAGTGATGCAGGCGCCGGGCTACTACCGCCAGAAGCCGCGCACGATACACCAGGATCCGCTCCACGACCTCGGCGATCTCTTCGCGCACAATCAGCTTTTCTCCGTTGATCAACGTCAGCATCGTGTCCGGAGAGGCTTCGGCAGTCTTAATCAGATCGCTGTTCACCACCATGGGACGGCCGTTGAGCCGGGTCAGTTCGATCATCGCCCAATCTCCTTGGCGCAAGTTATCGGCAGACGGCGCCGAAGGTTAAAAAAATAAAACAAATGGAACAGAAGTGTCCCCGGCAGGACACAAAGTGCGAAAGCGTAAAGTCCAAAAGGGCCGCGCCGAAAAAGGGGCCAGATGCGTCGGCTCCAGACCGCGAGCAGCAACCCAGGGCCATACACAGGGATGCGCATCCGGAATTGGAACCGCAAATCACCGCATCCACAAGGAGAACCCCATGTCCCTGGGTGTCTTGAACAACCTCTCCGCGGTGTATGCGGAGAACAATCTCAACAACACAAACAACAGCCTCTCGAAGACGCTGCAACAGTTGTCTTCCGGGTCCAAGATCAACTCCGGAGCGGACGACGCTGCCGGTCTGTCGTTGGTCGACGGCCTTGAGGCTAACCAGACGGCGCTTACACAATCGGTAACCAATGCTTCAGAAGGCGTCGGTCTTCTGCAGGTTGCTGATGGCGCCCTTTCGCAGGTCACAACCCTGCTCAACCGGGCCGTTACGTTGGCTACCGAAGCCGCCAACGGCACGCTGAACTCCTCGCAGGATACGGCTGCCAACCAGGAGTACCAGTCGATCCTGTCGGAAATCACCAACATCGGTTCCACCACCACCTACAACAATCAGGCGGTGTTCAATTCCAGCACCAACATTTACACGGGCGACTCTTCAACGTCCGGCTCGGCAATCGACGCTCTCAACATCCGCTCGCTTTCGTCATCTAACCTGGGTGACACCAACGGCGCCATGGCGTACAGCAACAGTCAGAGCAACGTGTTCGTTGACCTGTCGAACAACGGCACGCTGGCGACGCAGGGTGACGCTTTTGTCAACGCGACCACCACACTCAACGTCAACTACATGGCGGCGGGTGTTGGCGGCGCTCTGACACCGGAATCAGCCACCATCACGGTCGGCGGCGCTACCGGCAATTCCGACACGGTGGCGGGTATGATCAGCGCCATCAACAAGGCGGGCCTGGGCATTACCGCAAGCTTCGCCTCGGCTGCGCAAGCGGGATCGGCGGCTGTGGCCGCGGGTCATGCCCAGGATACCGGCATTCTGCTCACCGGCCCGGGCGCGGGCGTGGGCGCAGGCATCACTCCGGATGCCGTGGGCACGTTGGCTTCCACCGGAGCCGCTACAGACGTTCTCTCCGGCACGCTGACGGTCACCGATGCGAACGGAGTCAATCACACCATCACCCTGGGCACGGCCGGCACTACCGACACGCTGACCCACTTGGCAACCACCATCAACAACGCCGGCTACGGGATCACGGCCACTTACAGCGCCGGCAACAAGAATGACGTGTTCACGTCGGCCAGCTCCAAGGCGAATATCGTCGCGGCCAATCTAGGCGACACCACCACGCCCGCTGACACACCAACCTACACGGCAGCGGCCGCGTACTACACCGTGGGGACTTCCACTCCGGCCATCGGCGCCAGCGGTATCGCGGATACAGCAACCGGGCAGGCGGCATCGGCGACCTTCACCGCCGATACCAACGGGCAGGGCGGAATCGCCACCATCAGCTACTCGGATAGCTCCGGGCAGTCGCTGGTGGCCTCTGACCTGACCAGCCAATCCAACGCCCAGACGGCATTGACCCAACTCAACGTGGCTATCACCGATGTTGCCGCGCAGGACGGCTACATCGGCGCGCAAATCAACACGCTGAATGCAGTCAGCCAGGTCATCTCAACGCAGTCTGAAAACGTGCAGTCGGCCCAAAACGCAGTCCAGGCGACCGACTACGCGTCCGCATCCTCCAACATGTCGAAGTACGAAATCCTGAGCCAGACCGGCATCTCGGCCCTGGCCCAGGCCAACAGCGTACAGCAGGAAGTGACCAAGCTGCTGCAGTAATTGAATAGGCAGAAATGCCGATAACCAAAGAGGGGCGTCCACACGGGCGCCCTTCTTCGCTTCCACCATCGTCGGGCGAAACATAAGATTCCTCTCATGCCCCGACCGGTAGCGGTGGCTCACTGGCTGCATAGCTCCCGAATGGAGGAATCAATGGGCACTGTCGGATTGAATTTCGGCTCGCCGACTAGCGGCGCCGGCTTCGATGTCAGCTCCACAGTTTCTGAGATCGTCGCCAATCTGCAAAAGGTCGAAACTCCCTGGAAGAACCAGCTCTCTTCCCTGGCGAGCCAGGACACTGCAATCTCCAGCCTCGGCACGCTTTTTTCGAGCCTTTCAACCGACATTGGCGCGCTTACCAACTTTCAGGGCGTCATGGCGCAAAAGGAAGGCTCCAGCTCCAATACCAGCGTCCTGGAGTTGATGAACGCCTCGTCGTCGGCCGCCGCTGGCGCCTATTCGGTCGTCGTCGGCTCCCTGGCCACCACCGCGAATGGCTATCTTGGCCCGATCTCCAAAGCGTCCGACGCGCTCAGCGGCTCCATCGTCATCAACGGCAAGACCGTCAACGTGCCCGCTTCCTCCACCGGCAACAACACCCTCTCAGGCTTGGCTTCGGCCATCAATGCGGCCGGGATCGGCGTCTCGGCGTCGGTCACCACCGATGCCAACGGCTCGCGCCTGAGCCTCGTCTCCAACACCTCTGGCGCAGCGGGCAGCCTCAGCGCCACCTCCTCCATCACCGACACCACGACCAACACCGGTCTCACCTACAACTCCAACCTCGCCACCGGCGCCAATGCATCCCTCACGGTCAACGGCGTCTCCTACTCGGTCGCCTCCAATTCAGTCAGCAACATCATTCCCGGCGTCACCTTTCAACTGCTCGGCCTCAGCCCCAATGGCGCGCAGGTTCAGGTCGTCATCGCCAACGACAACAGCGGCATAGAAAGCGCCGTCAACCAGTTTGTCACCGACTACAACTCCCTGATCAGCGCCATTAACACCCAGGAGGGCCGCGACAGTTCCGGCAATCCCGAGCCCCTGTTTGGTTCTCCCACTATCTCCCTGCTGCAGCAGCAATTGCTGAGCGGGCTGAACCAGGAAAATCCCAACGGATATCTGAATTCGGTTTCATCGACACTGGGAGCGACGCTCTCCGGATCCATGACCATCCAGGTGGGCAGCGGTACGGCATACACCTTCGAGATCGGCGCCGGGACCTCCTCCGGCAGCACCATCTACACGGGCAGCGGCGAGAACACCCTCGCCGATCTGGTAAGTGCGATCAACTCGGCGAATATCGGGGTGACAGCCGGCGTGAGTACCACTAACGGCGAATCCACGCTCGCGCTAACCTCGCAAACTGCCGGCTCCAACGGTGCGCTGAGCGTGAACTCCGCGCTGACCGCCGCCACCCCCACGCCGCTCACCTATTCCGATACCGGCGGCTACACCAGCACCACCGCCGACAATGGAACCCTGGGCGCAGTGGCCGGCGCCAACGATACGCTCTCCGGCTCCCTGTCCATCCAGGTGGGCGGCGGGACGGCGCAAACCATCACGCTCGATTCGTCCGACAACACGCTCTCCGGGTTGATGGGCGCTATCAATGGCTTATCCGGCGTCTCGGCGGCGCTCGATCAAGCCGGAACCGGGCTGACGTTGACCTCCAGCACGAATGGCGCGGCGGGGGCGCTCACGGTGACCTCGAAAATCGTGGACACCACCAGCCTCACCAACACGGCGCTGAGCTACAACACATCGTCGGACATCAACAACCTGACCGCGCTCGGCGTTAGCGTCAACAACGACGGCTCGATTACCTTCGACGCCAACGCCCTCGATTCCGCCCTGAACTCGGATTTCAACAGCGTTGTCGGCTTCTTCCAGAACGCCGCCAGTTGGGGCCAGACCTTCTCCAACATGCTCACCAATGCCGGCAGCAGTTCCGCGACCGGGGTTCTCAAACTCGCCCAGAACTCCAACAGCGCCATCGAATCGACCCTGAACGCCGAAGTTTCGAAGGAAGATACCTACATCTCCGGGCAACAATCTAAGATCACCGCGGAACTCAACCAGGCCAACGAGATCATGCAGCAGTTGCCCACCGAGCTGGAAGGCATGAACGAGCTCTATTCGGCGATCACAGGCTACGACCAGAACATGAACGGCTAAGGGGATTGAAGGCATGGCAAGCTATCGGGAACACGCGCTGGAAGGCGCTTCGGCCGTAGACCTTGTGGTCGCACTCTACGACGGCATCATCCGCTTTCTCTACGCAGCCATCGCCGCCGTGGAGCGGGGCGACGCGGACGCCCGCAGGGCGGCGGTGAAGCGTGCGCTTGACATCATCATCCATCTGCAGGCGCGCCTGCGCATGGATGTCGGCGGACGGCCGGCGCAGTCGCTGAGCGAATTCTATGCCGCAATCTTCGCCCAGATCCTGCAGGCGTCACAATCGGCGTCGAAGTCCAAGTTCGAGCACGCTATCGATTGCGTAAGGAATGTGCGCGACGCCTGGCGCGAAGTCGCCAAGGAGCCGAATGTCAACTCGGATTCGCCGCGCATGCTCACCATGCCGCGGCCTGCGCCGATGGCCGCGGATCGCGCCGAGGCGGCGACGGATGCGGCTACACGGTCAAGCTGGACCGCGTAAGCGTCGGCGCAGTGTTCATTCCTCCAGCTCCGCTAACTCGCTGCCTTGCCGACTCGCTCCCTTGCTGCCTTGCTCCCTGCTGCCTCATCCCGCCACCGTAAGCTCCTCTTCCAGTTGCTGCTTCTGGTAGAGACTGGCGTAGTAGCCGTCGAGCGCGAGCAGTTCGTCGTGGCCTCCCACTTCGACAATCCGGCCCTTATCCAGCACGGCGATGCGGTCTGCGTTGCGCACGGTCGACACGCGGTGAGAGATGAGGATGCTCGTTGTATTGGCCGTATAACTGCGCAAGCCGCCGAGGATGCGCTCTTCCGTGTACGTGTCCACGCTGGCCAGCGCGTCGTCCAGGATGAGAATCGCCGGCCTCCGCAGCAACGCGCGGGCGATGGCCGATCGCTGCTTCTGCCCGCCTGAGAGCGTCACGCCGCGCTCGCCCACCATGGTCTCAAAGCCGTGAGGAAATTCCTCGAACTCCTGCCGGATATGCGCTGCCTCCGCCGCGTCGAGCAGTTCTTCGTCGCTCGCCTGCGTTGCGCCGAAGGCCAGGTTTTCGCGGATGGTCTCGCTGAACAGGAACGTTTCCTGGGGCACCACGCCGATGTTCCGCCGCAGCACCGCCAGCGGATAGTCGTACACCGGCCGGCCGTCGATGAACAACGACCCTTCCGGCGCCTCATAGAGCCGCGTGATCAAATTCACCAGCGTCGTCTTGCCGCAGCCGGTGGGACCTACGATAGCCAGGCTCGACCCTGCGGGAATCTGCAGCGAGATGTCGCGCAGAACCGGGTTTTGGCCGGGAGTCTCGCCGTAGCCGAACGTCAGATGCCGGAATTCGATCTGTCCATTCAGCAGCGTCTCTGGTCCAAGACCTGAAAGCACCGAGCGCCGGTCGTCGATAGCGGGCTCGGCTTTGAGCAGTTCGTCGATGCGCTTCACTGAAGCGGTGCCGCGCTGAAAGATGTTGATCACCCAGCCCACGGCGATGATGGGCCAGATCAGCAACATCATGTACGTGCTGAAGGCGAAGAATTCGCCGACGTTGATGCGGTGCGCGAGCACCAGGTGCCCGCCGGCGAGCAGCGTAATCACCATCGAAACGCCCAGAACGAACTCCAGCGTGGGCCACAACATGCCCATCAGCTGCACCAGGCGCAACGCGCGACCGATGTACTGCCGGTTGAGCCTCTCAAAGAGGCCGATCTGCGACTCTTCGCGCGCGAAGGCGCGGATCAGCCGCACCCCCGAGTAGTTCTCCTGCGCCTGCGCGGAGATGTCGGAGAAGCTGGCCTGGATGCGCTCGAAGCGGTCGTGAATCCTGCGCCCCAGGTACTGCACGAGGATGCTGGCCACCGGCATGGGCGCCAGCGCCACCAGCGTCAGATAGGGACTGATGCGCAACATGAAAAAGAGCGCGAAGACGGTGAGAAAAATCGTGTTGGCGCTGTACATGAGCGCAGGTCCCAGCAGCATGCGCACGGCGTTCAGGTCGTTGGTCATGCGCGCCATGATGTCGCCGGTGCGGTAGCGCTGGTAGAAGCCCGAGTCCTGGCTTTCCAGCTTGCGGAAGAGATCGTTGCGCAGGTCGAATTCGATTTCGCGCGAGATGCCGATGAGGATCCAGCGTTGCGCGTAGAGAAAGACGCCTTTCACCAGGCTGATGGCGACAAGGATCAAGGCAAAGAGCACGATGAGTTCGCGGCTGGTGCCCTTCTCCATCCTGTTGACGGCCATCCCCAGCACTCTCGGGAACTGCACCGCGACGATGTTCGTGGCGACACACGCCAGCGTCCCCCGCACGTATCCCCAGCGGTAGCGGCGCATGTAGGTGTAGAGGGGGGCGAGGTCGCCGAGCATAGCTTTATTGTACCGGGCCAACGAATTGCACTGCATTCCGGGATTGCTTCAGCTTGAGATCCATCCGGCTTTTACGAGCAATTCGAGTGCAACCTCGGTCAACGGGCGATCTTCGTTGATAACTGCGAAGTCCTCCAGGTGCGCGCGATCGAGGATGGCATTCAATTCGGCAGCCCGGGCAATGTATTCCCGCCGCGATACACCGGCTTCGCGCATCTCCACGCGCCGCTTCAACGTTTCGGCGCTCGCCACGAGACGGCAGACAGCGGTGTTTGCCGTTGGAATGATATTCCGGCAGAGCCTGAGCTGCGCTTCATTTTCAATTGCGCGGGCCACCAGGAAACGTTGCACTCCTCTGGCCAAATAGTTCCCGCAGACTGAGCGAAGATTCTCGTACATCACGTCATCGCTGGGGGTCGCCGAGGGAAGATGAGCCAGGCCGAGCGCATCGAGGTCGATTGCGGCATGAACAATCCCGCGCAAGGCGAGAAGGTCTGACGCTTCGCCCAGCACCGCCGTCTTGCCGGCTCCCATGGTACCCGTGATAATGAGCAACGATTCCGTAAGCCCTCAATCCCTGTTCACCGCTCACCGTCCACGGTCCACGATCCGCTGCCCACCGTCCACTGCCGGCTGACCACTGATCACTGCCCACTGTGTTTTACGTCGGCGTGCGCAGCAGCAGATACCCGCCCACCAACCCGAATAGCACGTCGGCGGACCAGGCGGCTGCGGACGCGGGCAGGTAATTCACATTCCCCATGGCGCCGAAGAGCTGGTTGATCACAAAGTAGGCAAGCGCGACGCCGATAGCCACCGCTACTCCCGTGATCGAGCCGCGGCGCCCCATCGAAAGCGCGAACGGAATGGCCAGAACCGCCATTACGACCGCAACCATCGGGTACGAGAGTTTTTGCCAGAGCGCCACGTTCAGGCGTTTGGTGTCGAATCCACTTTGGCGCAGGTCGCGAATGTAGCGGTCAAGCTGGCCAAAATTCATCTCCTGTGATTGCAGATCCTCTTTTTTGAAGTAGTCCGGCGCAGCGTGGATTTCGGGGAAATTTGTCTCCAGAAATGTCCGGTACGCGGTCACATTGGCGCCCTCGATGTCGCGCACCCAACCGTTTTGGTACAGCCAGGCGTGCGAATCGGAATTCCACGCGGCGCGCTTGGCAAAGATGCGCCGCGTCAGTTGGAAGGTGTTGGGCTCGAACTCGAAGACCGAGAGATTGGCGAACTCGTTGCTGTCGGGATCGAAGAACTCGTAGTAGTAAATGCAACCCGGCTCGCCCGCCAGCGACTTCGGGCCGAAGATCCATTTCTGCTCGGGATGCAGGTAGGTTTGCGGCGGACGGCCTTTGATGACGTTGCGCAGCGCCTCCTGCTTCCGGTTGGCCTGCGGCAAATAGTACTGGTCGAAGAGAAAGAGGCTCACGGCCAGGCAACCAGCAATGAAGACAATGGGAATCACCAGCCGGTAGAGGCTGATGCCGGTCGCCTTCATGGCGACGATCTCGCTGTTGCGGTTGAGCACTCCAAAGGTGACCAGCGCGGCGATGAGCACAGCCAGCGGCGCGATCTGGTAAAGCATGCTGGGCGCGAGGTTCAGCAGATACTCGCCCACAATGACCAGCTTGATGTGGTTGCGCAGAATATCCCCCAGCAGATCGAAAAAGGTAAAGACGATCATCAGCAGCGCAAACCCGGCCAGAACCAACAGGAACATGCCGACAAACTCGCGCACGATGTACTCATCGAGAATGCGCGGAAAAATGCCGCGGGATTTGACTCTCGTCGCGGCCCGTCCGCGCGGCTGCAGCTTGTCGAGAAGTTCTTTGAGCGCGAATCCATTCGGTCGCCGTACGTCTCTCAGCTTGGGCGATCGGGCAATCCAGGCCGAAATTGCGCTCAGGATTCGGCCGCCGGTCGCCATCTGCCACAGCAGAAAGATTCCCGCCGCGCCGAAGAGAAGGTTGGCCGACCAAACCGCGAAGAAGGCCGGCAGCTTGCTCTGATGGCCGAGCGCAATGCCGGTGGACGAGAGGAAGTAGTAGACGAAGACCAGCAGAATGGTAAACACAAAGCCGGAGCTCTTGCCACCGCGGCGCGAGGCCACGCCCAGCGGAACGCCCACCAGCATCAGCACCAGGCATGCCACCGGAAAAGAAAACCGGTTGTGCATCTCAATCAGGAAGCGCTTGCCGTCGGGACCGTTGATGTGCCTCAGCAATGCGCTCAACGGCATTGCGTAGAGCGCAGTGTCCAGGCGCCCCAGGTGCACATCGTTTTGCGCGCCCAACATGAGCGGTAAATCTGTAGTTGTGAAGGTGGAGATATTGGACTGTTCCGGCTCGTCGGCCACCGTTTCGTCGCGCAGGCCATCGCGCAGCCGCATCAGCAGCTCCTGCGTGTTGTCGCTTACCACAGTGGCTGAGGCCGCCGTCGTGATCAGCGGATTGGCGGGATCGGACACATCGGCCATGAACACTTGGCGCCAGTTGGCCGCGCCCGTCCCCGAGCGCACGTCCTGCACATACAGAACGTAGTTGTGAAAGTCCTCATAGAAAACGCGAGGCTGAATCTCGTAGCTGGCCTGCGAGGTTTCCAGCGACTGCTCCATCTCAATGATCGCCTGGTTGGCGCGGGGCGCAAGATAAAGCGAGTTGCCCAGTCCCAGCAAAGTGCCCGTCACGGCCACAATCGACGCCACACGCACAAAGTACCCGATGCCGAGGCCGGAAGCGCGCATGGCGATGATTTCGCTGTCGGATGCCAGGCGGCTAAATCCCAGCAGGATCCCCCACAGCACCGCCATGGGAATCGTCACCTTGAAAAGATTGGGCAGCGTGAAGAGGAAGACCTGCGCCACATCGGCCCACGTGGAACTGCTGCGCACCACTACCTCGAGGATGTGCGGCAGCTGAGGCATGAACAGAATGAACGTGAAGAGCGCGCAGCCGATCAGCGTGAGGGAGAGAATTTCGCCGAGAATGTAGCGGGTGAGGATGCGCACAAACAAGCCCTGCGCTTAGTTTAGCGTGCTCGAGCGCTGCCGGCCTCGGGCTGCCACCCTCTCAGCCGCAAGCTGTTCCCCAACACGCACACCGAGCTGAAGGCCATTGCGGCGGCCGCCAACCAAGGCGTAAGCAGGATGTGGAAAGCCGGATAGAGCAGCCCCGCGGCGAGCGGAATGCCGATCAAGTTGTAGCCCACCGCCCATCCCAGGTTCTGCCGCATGATGCGCAGGGTCTGGCGAGCGAGGGCCAGCGCGGCGGGAATGGCGGCCGGCTGCGTGCGCAGCAGCAGCACGTCGCCGGCCTCCTGCGCCAGGTCGGCGCCGGTTCCCATGGCGATGCCCGCATCGGCCTGCGCCAGCGCCGCAGCATCGTTGATGCCGTCACCCACCATGGCGATGCGCTGTCCGGACTTTTGCATCTCGCGAATGCGCGCCAACTTTCCCGCCGGATCGAGCCCCGCTTCAACCTCTGTGATGCCGGCCTGACGTGCGATCGGTGCTGCGGCAGCGGCCGAGTCGCCGGTGAGCATCAGCACTCGAAGCCCGGCTTGACGCAACGCCGAAATCGCATCCGCCGCATCCGGCCGTAGCGCATCGCGCGCATCGAAATACCCGGCGGGCGTGCGGTCCAGCGCCATCCACAAACGTGTTACTCCCGGCTCCGCAGGCGCAACATCGCCGGGGAGCCCGATGCCGGACTCGCCGAACAGCGCCTCGTTGCCCAGCAGGCAATCGTGCCCTTCCACCCGCGCAGTCAACCCGCGGCCGGGAAGAACCTGCACATCCTCCGCGGGCCGCCAAACCAATCCACGCGCATGAGCAAAATCAACAAGAGCGTGTGCCAGTGGATGATTCGATCGCTCCTCGGCCGCCGCCGCCATGCGCAGCAGCTCGTTCTCTTGCTCTCTCGTTCCCTTGGTCTCTTGGTCCCTATTCCCTGTTCCCTGTTCCCTGTTCCCTATTCCCTGTATCTTCTCCAACACCGGCCGCCCCACAGTCAGCGTACCGGTCTTGTCCAAAACAATCACATCGAGATGCGCCAGCCGTTCCAGCGCCTCGCCGCCTTTGAATAGCACGCCGAGTTGCGCGCCGCGGCCCACTGCTACCGTGAGCGCGGCGGGCACAGCCAGCCCCATCGCGCACGGGCACGCGATCACCAGCACCGCCACTGTATTGGCCAGCGCCAGCGGCAGCGAATGCGCCGCAATCCACCACGCCGCAAACGTCACTGCCGCGAGCCCCAGCACCACCGGCACAAAGATCGCGCTGGCGCGGTCGGCGAGCCGCTCCATGGGCGCGCGCGAGCTCTGCGCCTGGTCCACCATGCGGGCGATTTGCGCCAGCACCGTGGCCTCGCCCAGCGACTGCGCGCGGCAAACCACCGCCCCGTCGTAGTTGAGCGAGCCGGCCAGCACGCGCCCGCCGGGCTCGCGCTCCAGCGGCGTCGCTTCGCCTGTGAGCATCGACTCATCCACCGTCGTGCGGCCCTCAAGAATCGTCGCGTCCACCGGAAAGCGCTCGCCGGGCAGAACCACGATGCTGTCGCCGGGCCGCACCTCGTCGAGTGGCACCACCATTTGCACGCCGTCCACGATGCGGCGCGCCGTCACGGGCCGCAGCCGCGAGAGCGAGTCAAGCGCAGCCAGCGCGCGGCGCTTGGCGCGCGCTTCCAGCGCCTTACCCAGCAAGAGAAAGCCAATGATCAGTAGAACCGCGTCGAAGTAAACCTGCCGCCCGGGAGCGGGCGCGAGCGTGGCAAATGCCGAATAGACGAATGCCGCCGACGTGCCCAGGCTCACCAGCGTGTTCATATTCGTAGCGCCGTGGCGCAGCGCGCGGATCGCGCTCACGTAAATCCCCCGCCCCGCCCAAGCCACTACCGCCGCCGTCATCAGCAGCAGAAACCAGCGCACTTCGTCCGCCGGCAGCGCATAGAGCCACGGCAGCAGGCGCATCAGCAGGAGATCCGGCGCGCCGGGACGCCCGCTGTGCCCCATTCCCAGCGGCATGGCCAGCAGCATAGCCCCCGCGCCCGCGGCCAGTGTCACCCACGCCTTCCAGGCCGATTCCCCCAAAGCATCCTCGGCGTGCGCGCTCTGCTCGCCCGCGCGCGGCAGCACCGCATCGTATCCCGCCCCGCGAATCGCCTCCACCAGTTGCTGCGGCGCGGCCAAAGCGGGGTCAAAGACCACGCTGGCGCGATGCGCCATCAGATCCACGCGCGCCGACTCAACACCCGCCGTCGCGCGCAGCGCTTCTTCCACGTGGTGCTGACAACTGGCGCACGTCATCCCCAGAACGGGGAGCGTGAGCGATTCTGTTGTGTGCGAGGCCACAGGTCGATCCGATCCGCTCCATTCGATCTGCGCAATCCGATCGGAATGAAGCCAAACCAGCGGGGTTATGATTCCAAATGCGCGGTGTAGCCGGCCTTGGCGACGGAGGCAATGGCGTGATCAATCGGCGCCGGTTCCTCGGTGGAAGAGAGCTTAGCCGCTCCCACACTCACCTTGTTCACCACCACCCCAGGAGTGGCGGCAAGCGCCTGGCTCACGCGGCGCACACAGGAGCCGCAGTGCATTCCATCGATCTTCAGCGTGAACTCAGCCACTTTCCCTCCCACTCGTCTTTATTTGATGATAGCGGGAGGCGAGCGATTCGCGAGCGGCCCGCCTTGCGGGACAGGGCCCCCACGGACGGGGGCTCGAAGAGCCGGACTCCGTGGGGTAGGGGACTGCGCAACGCTCTCAGCGTGACAGAATGGCTTATCGCATGATCGAACGTGAGTTTCCCCAGGCGCCTCTTGTCGGCGTAGGCGCAGTCGTGGTCGACGAGGGTCGCTTGCTGCTGGTGCGTCGCGGCAGCGAGCCGCTGAAAGGCCACTGGACCCTGCCCGGCGGCGTGCTCGAAGTCGGCGAGACGCTCGCCGCTGGAGTTGCGCGCGAGGTGCGCGAAGAAACCGGCCTCGATGTCGAACCCGTCGAACTCGTCGAACTCGTCGACCGCATCCACCGTGAGGGCGGCCGCGTTCGCTACCACTACGTCATCGCCGATTACCTGTGCCGCGTAACTGGCGGCGAGTTGCGCGCGGCCTCCGATGCCGGCGCAGTCCGCTGGGTGGAGCGCGCCGAATGGAACAGCCACAGCGCGCTCGTCCTCGATCCGGTGACCGTGCGCGTCATGGAAAAAGGTTGGCAAAGAGCGCAGGCTCTCAAGAAAGGAAGGGCGGTAGAGCGATGAAATGGCCGTGGAGAGTGCTTTGGGCCGCGGTTGTGCTGGCATTGATCGCCGGCATCGGTTTTTACATGCGCCCGATCTGTTGCATCAACGCACGGACGTATCTCAAAGAGGATCTCTCCGGCGTCACGAGCCGCTCAGTGCAGGTTGCCGGCCATCGCGTGCACTACATCGCCGAGGGGCCTGCCGGCGGGCCCGCCATCGTTCTCGTGCACGGGCTCGGCGGCCGCTGTGAAGATTGGTCCAACCTCGTGCCCTATCTGGCTAAGGCAGGATTCCGCGTCTACATGCCTGATCTCGTCGGCCACGGACGCAGCGACCGGCCGGCGGATTTCTCTTATTCCATCCGTGACCAGGCTGCCGTCGTCGTGGGCTTCATGGATGCGTTGGGACTCAAGCAGGTGGAGTTGGGCGGCTGGTCAATGGGCGGCTGGATCGCGGAACTCATCGCTATCGAGCATCCCGAACGAGTCCGTCGCCTCATGCTCCTTGACGCCGCCGGTCTCGACGTGAAGCCACAGTGGGACACCGCGCTCTTCACGCCCGATTCCGCCGTGCAGTTGGCTCAACTGGACGCGCTGCTCATGCCCCGTCCCCCGCCGGTTCCGGCGTTCCTCGTGCGCGACATTCTGCGCATCACGCGCCGCAATGGCTGGGTGGTCAAGCGGGCGATGGCGTCCATGCTCACGGCGCAGGACACGACCGACAATCTGCTGCCGCAATTGAAGATGCCGGTGCTCATCGTGTGGGGCTCTCTCGACCTCATCACTCCCATCGACCAGGCGCAGGCCATGCACAAGCTCATTCCGCAATCGGAACTGGACCTCTTTGACGGCTGCGGCCACCTCGCCCCGCTCCAGTGCACCGCCCAAATCGGCCCGAAGGTCGTCCAGTTCGCGGAGCAATGACAGCGTTGCCTCTGCAACGAACGCGCCCGCACCCCGCGCAATTTGACGCGCTCCCACTCCCTCTGCGAGACTCACGGGGATGTATTATGCCGGAAAGCTTGAGTACGCCGGAGAGCGCAAAATCCGGGAACGAAACACGCGTGTTTACCGGATGGCTCACTGGCCCATCTGGATTTGGGTTTTCTTTCTCTCACCAGGGCCCCTCACCTTCGGCCTCTTCAGCCACGGCTTCCACTGGACCAACTGGGCGTGGCTCGCGGCAGTCCTTGTTGGAACCGGCATCGCCGGTCTGCGCGCGCAATTGCCGGGCTGCGAGCATCGGCCCTACATCCTTCGCTTCGACGAAGACAAGCCCAACCCGCTCTACCGGCGCGTCTGCTACACCTTCGCCTGGAACGCGATCCTCAACTTCGGCTTGCTCAACATGACCGGACTTGCGCTTGCCGCCATGACCGGCGTCTGGCATCTGAAGCAGATCTATCTCTACACCTACTCGCCGCTCTGCGCTTTGATCCTGCTGATGGGCATCCTCGGCAAGCTGCCTCGCGTCGGCCCATCCACCAAAGGCGAAGGTATCGAGCGCCGCTACTTCTACGGCTCGGTTTGGGCGGTCACCGCTGCGCAAACCGTCTTGCTCGTGCTCTGGAAGATACTTCCCGAAACGCACGCCGGCAACCTCATGAAGCTCGTTGCGTTCGTGGGGGCGCTGGCCGTGATGGGCGTGGCAGCGTCGCGCGGCTTGTTGCCGCGTACCCGACCGATTCTTCCCGGCGATGTGATCGCGGACTGAAATTCGGGCGCGCTCCTCCGGATCACGATATGATTCCGTGGATGCAGGAGTTCGCCACGGATCGGGAAGCTCTCGACTTTCTCGCCGATCGCATTGTCGCTGAGGCCAAGCGCGAAAATGTTTCGCTTTCTGCAGTAGAGCGAAAGATGCTCTATTTCTCCGAGACGGACTGGACCTTGCCCGACATGGCCAAGGTGAGCGCCAGCTTCGATCAAGACTACGATGAGGACGAATACGAAAGAAAGATCGCGGGCCTCGTTTCAGCAATTACGAATCACCACCACCAGAACAATCGGGACGAGGAAGAGCAGTGGGACGCTGCAGTCGAAAAACTGGGCGAAGGCGATCATTACATCTCGGTTCTGGTCAATCCTTCGCTCTCGACTGGCGAAGGGGGTCGGCCCGCGCACGACATCCTCAAGCTCTGGCTCACGGCCGCCGGCATCGTTGTTGCCGGTTTTGCGTCGATGGCGGTGTTCGGTTGGATTCTCGGCTCGAGACTCGACGACAATCAAGATTGGCTGTCGTTTCATAATTTCGGCGCCTTAATTGTGGTTGCCCCTGTCGTCTTGTTGATCACAATCGCCGTGCGGCGTGGATGGATTACCCTTTCCGGTCGCAATTAATGCTGACCAGCACGCGTCCCATCGTCCCCGGCGAGGTGATGATCTCCGACCGAGCCTCGGCGTCGTCCCATCCACACTAGCGCTCAAGCCCGCTTCAGCGGGCGAAAGATCGATCCCCTCACGTCCTCGCTCCCCGCACCAATGTCAAGCCCCTCGCCGCAGCTCTCCCGCCGCAACCGCATGAAAACATTTTGCAAATAAAGGCAAAAACATACTTGGCTCATCAAGCCTTGTCTGTGGGGGATGCTGAATGACTAGCGCCGCCATAGACCTGCCGCTTCCGAGTTTTTTCCCCGAGATGCAACCCCACTTGGTTACTCTGTTGGACATGATTCAGACAGAGACTTGGAACCTCGTAAACCATGCTTCGGGCCTCACTCGGATTCGGGATGACATGAAGGCCCGTTACAGCGCCTATTTGGGGCACGGAATGGCGGGGGTTGAGTTTTCCGACAACGACCGCCAGAGCATTTTAGTGATGGAAAACATAATGCGTCCGTGGCTCAAATCTCACGGCCTCGCTGCAACGATTGATCGGCTGAACCGGATCATGGAGTATCTGGACGATCCTGACCGCCACATCGACGACATGGCCGACAAGTTGACGATGCTTCTTGAGGTCATGGAAGACGAGCTTAGGCGAAGGGTATTCTTATACATCCCACCAGAGAGAGCTTACCTCTACCGTGATCCCCAGGAATGGTTTAAGAAAGTCATTCCCGCATTTCCGTCAGCGAAGCATGACGCAGAGGATGCTAGTCGCTGCTATGCGCTGGGACTCTACACAGCGTGTGTATTTCATTGCATGGCGGTACTCCAGTCAGGCTTGTATGCGATGGCTCTAGACCTTAAAGTGCCCTTCAAGCACTCAATTGAATTAGCTGAGTGGAATGCGGTGATAGCCGGTATCGAAGCCAAAATTGAGCCACTGCGAAGTATGCCGAAAAGCGACAACCGGGAGGAACTTCTTACTTTCTTTTCGGGATGTGCGGCCCAGTTCCGGTACTTCAAGGACGCATGGCGCAACCATGTAGCCCACATGCGAAGAGAATATGGGCCTGGAGAAGCATGGCAGGTATTCATTGCCGTTCGAGATTTCATGGAGTTGTTGTCCACCCGCTTACACGAATAGAGCGGTATCATGGGACCATGAAGGCCAAGGCGAAAACGTCGCCTGAGTTCGACAGGTTTAATGCGCTCGTCGGCAAGGTTCTAGCGGTTCCCAAAACCGTTCTGAATCAACGTCTCAAAGACTACGAGAAGCAGAAGCCCAAAAGACGCGGCCCAAACTCCAAGAAAACCACCCAAGGCTCAATCTAGGAACACTATCGACGGAGGACTGTGCGAAACCTCGTCATTGATTTTGACCTGACAGTTTTGTGGCCGTTGATTCTATTCGCCCTCGTCGTGCTCATCAGTTCAGTTCGCTTGTACCTAGCCACAAACCGTGACTGTAAGGCTGCTGAAAAGCGTCTCGCGGGGACATTCGAGAGCGAAGAAGAAGGCGAAAAGTTCCTCGAATGGGGAAGAAGCCGATGCGATCAAAAGCGCGAAGCAAAGGGTTTGATATGGTTTTCCGCAGTCTGGTCTGGTGTCCTTTGTGTCACATTTCTGATGCCAGATAGGGTGAAGACCGGGGTCGCGTTTTTGGCATGGACTGCTCTATCGTTTGCCGCTACGGTGTCATTCGTAGTGGCGATCTCAATGGCTTGGCACTATGCCAAAAAGTCGGATTGGCTGAAATTTTGGGTCTGTTTGGTAGTGATGTTGTTGGCAGCGACAAGCGCCAAACACTTCTTTTTCCAGAGTATCAACTCTCGGCATGTAGTATGCCCGCACTGTAGCGATGACGACGAGCGGCCAGAGGATATGTAAGCGTCGGCAAGATTCTTGTGGCGCGAAATTCGGAAGAGCTGGAGAATAAGAGGCAAGGAGTGTTCCGATGGCATCGCGTCTGACTAACGCCGCCCGCGCAGTAGGGGATCGAGCTAAAACCGTCCTTGGAGAAGACTGGGGAGCGATTAAAAGAGGCACAAGGGAGGTTGCGGATAGCGTTCGCGAAGACTATCGGTGGGCTACAGGAAGTAGCGGGCGCAAAACTGCCAGCGGGCGTGCAAAGAGTTCTGGGCGATCCGCGTCTGCGTCCGCAGCGCGTGGTCGCAGCGGTAGGTAAATAGCCTACTACCGGCTAGTTCCGCCCCATTGACTTCAAGTTTTTCCCATTCATAATCGAGCCATGACGGAGCCAAAGACACTCCAACAGGCGATTACCTATTTCGCCAATCCCGACAACTGCGTGGCCTATCTTGTGGCCCAACGCTGGCCGGGTGGAGTGGTGTGCCCTACTTGTGGGCGCACGGATGCTTCCTATGTGGCAAAGCGGCGCGTCTGGCAGTGCAAGAGTCGCCATCCCAAAGCGCAATTCAGCATCAAAGTGGGAACCATCTTCGAGGACTCGCCCATCGGCCTAGACAAGTGGCTCATGGCGATGTGGATGGTCGCCAACTGCAAAAACGGCGTGAGCAGCTACGAGATTCACCGGGGCATCAAGGTTACGCAGAAAACCGCATGGTTTATGCTCCATCGGATTCGACTCGCCATGAAGGACGAACCCGCAGAGAAGATCGGTTTAGCCGCGCCTGTGGAGATCGACGAATCGTTCGTCGGAGGCCGGGTCAGTAACATGCATAAATCCAAGCGTCCAAAGGCTGAATCAGCCAAGGGCGGCAAGGGAAAGGCTATCGTTCTAGGGATGTTGGAGCGCGGTGGGCCAGTGCGAACCCGCGTTATCGTGGATCGGAAAAAGCCCACCATCGACCCTGTGATTACCGCTCACGTCGCCGAGGGCGCTCAGATTATCACCGATGAATTTCAGGTCTATTCGCACCTGAGTACAGAGTACATTCACGACATCATCAACCATGCCGAAGCATACGTTCGCGGCCACATCCACACCAACGGGCTTGAGAACTTTTGGAGCCTCTTAAAACGGGGCTTGAACGGCACCTATGTCAGCGTGGAGCCTTTCCACCTGACCCGATACGTGGAGGAGCAGGTCTTTCGGTATAACAACCGCGCCACAGCCGACAATCCTCTCAATGACGGGGATCGCTTCTCGCTAGTCGTCTCGCAGATCGTAGGGCGGCGGATCACCTACGCTGAACTGACCGGCAAGACCGCAGCGAGGCCATTCTAAGCGGCAGGGACGCGGCAAGCGCCGTGTATAGTGGGAGCGAGTCCACGGGGAGGGATTCGCTATGGACCGCGATACATCGCTACTGACAGACGCTCAGCAATTCAGGCTCGACGTGATAAAAGCTCTCGCAGAGATGGACGTAGAAATCGATGCTTTGCGTGTATCCGTCAAGGAAGGTAAGGTATTGCCCGTTAAGCGTCTGGAAGAGATTCGCTCAGACTCTGGGCTGCGTCTTGGAAGGTTTCTGAACTTTCACGCGAAGCACATTGGGCCACTTTGAGGTCGCGTTGCTCATCCAACCAATCGAACAACTCGCCTAAGCAATCGAAGTCAGGCCACTCACCGTCAAGGCAGTGTTTTTGGTGTTGCATACGGACACAACTCCTGTCATGATCTGTGTGTCCGCACGATCAAAGCCCCGCCCTGGCAGGCGGGGTTTTCTACGTTGGGCCTAGATTAGCACCGATCTGCGGTTGCTAATCGACCTATAATTTCCATCTGTGACCAGACTGAGGCAACTCGACAATCAACTTTCGGCCGTCCAGTCGCGCGTGAATTGGCTTCTTAAAGATCGGGAAGAGTTGGAAGCTGTACTTCGCAGGAAGCGCAAGCCAGCTACGCGGGAATCCATCCTAGCCAAGATCGCCAGTATCGATTCCCAGATCAAAGCCGCAGAAAAGGAAGAGTGGGAAGCCGACGACGAGCGATATGACCTAATCTGGCGTCGTCGGTAGCCCCCTTGCATCTTCTTTGCTTTGTGCCATGATGAGCGAAGTAAGTTATTGCCCAAATAAACTCCGCAAACTTTGCCGATCATTTCCGCCCTCTGGCGCATACTCAGACTATGAGCGCTCAACCAGGCTACCGAGTACCGGCTGTCCGCTTCTCAGTCCTCTGTTCTCTCTTGATTCTCTAACTCCTTTGATTCTGCGAATTTGCGGGACGCTGCTCTTTGGAATCAGATATTTACGGATATACCCGTCCCGTAAACCCTTTGTTATCAAATATGGAGGTGTGGAGTAGGGGGGGAGGGGGTACCAACCCAAACAGGACCCCTAAGTCATACGGTCGCCCCTCCGCGTGATTCAAATCACATTTGACCATCGGGCCGCAGAGGTATAACAAGGTTGCTATGTGTCTGGCCATTCCGGGAAAAGTC
>Ga0182027_10001110_pt1 | contig 45337 bp, 47 predicted proteins | sample 712E1DmetaG_FD_121300 | JGI IMG/M metagenome (GOLD analysis project Ga0182027, IMG submission 121300) | Permafrost microbial communities from Stordalen Mire, Sweden - 712E1D metaG (Illumina Assembly) | ecosystem: Environmental > Terrestrial > Soil > Wetlands > Permafrost | place: Sweden...
GATCAAAGGTTTATGGCACCTCCCCAACGAGTATCGTCGCCGTATACGTCCTTCCTCGGCCAAAATCTCCTAGGCATTCATTATCGGCATTATGAGTAGATTTTAAAAATTAATTTCATGCAATGACTCCCATTTACATGAGAGTAATTGAATGAATTCTTCTCCTCACTTGTCAAAGAGCCAAATCATTTAGTCGCTAATTTCTGGTCTTTGGCGCAGAACTTGCGCAACGAAAGACCAAGAATTAATGACTAAACTAGGTTGTGGACCTGACCGGATTTGAACCGGTGATCTCTTCATTGCAAATGAAGCGCATTAGCCAGCTGTGCTACAGGCCCGGTTAAAACTGTCAAATCCACAAAGAAAACTATCTTTTCAAACTACTTTATGAAGAAAAACCTTTTTACGAAGACAATAAAAGTACGCTGTTGAATGCAACTTCTACTTCTTGAAAAAATCTCATCATAAACTATTAGCCTCGCTTTACAGCGAGTATTTGCTATCTTAACATAGCTATAATTACCTGTCAATGGGTACTTGAGACTTATTCCGAAGATTCCAGCCAAAGCTCAGTTTCCAAGGCTGCTTGGGCGCCAAAACCGGCGGCGGTGATAGCTTGCTGATAACGCTTATCATGCACATCGCCTGAGACGAAAACTCCATCAATATTCGTTTTTGAATGCTCGAAAACTTTGATATAACCTTCTTCGTCTACTTCAATGCCTTTGAAAATTTTGGAGTTAGGCGTATGCCCGATGGCGACAAAGATTCCATCAATCGGCATGTCTAAAATTTGATTGGTTTTGGTATCCTTAATTTTGACTCCTGTCACTTTTGCTTCTCCCAAAATTTCGACGATTTCGGAATTAAGCATCAGTTTTATTTTAGGATTCTCTCTCACTTTTTTCTGCATGATTTCGCTGGCCCGCAATTCTTCACGTCTATGAACTATTATCACCTGAGAGGCAAAACCGGTCAGAACCATGGCCTCTTCCATGGCGCTGTCCCCTCCTCCGGCCACAATTATATTTTTATTTTTAAAGAAGAATCCGTCACAGGGAGCACAAACCGAAACCCCATGTCCGATTTTTTCCTGTTCACCTTTAACACCAAGCCATCTGGCATTGGCCCCTGTCGCAATAATCATCGACTTGCCGACATATTCTTTACCGCCGGCCGTTACTTTGAAAGGACGCGCAGAAAAGTCTCCTGAGGTAAAATCACTTTCGACAATTTCCGCCCCAAAACGTTCGGCTTGCTGACGTATTCTGCTCATCAATTCCGGCCCCTGTATGCCCTCGGGAAAACCCGGAAAATTCTCAATATCGGTTGTTAGCTGGAGTTGTCCGCCCCACTTCGTTCCGGCAATAACTAAAGTTTTCAGATTGGCCCGAGTGGCATAGATTGCAGCTGTTAAGCCTGAGGGTCCCGAACCTATAATTATTACGTCGTACATAATTGCAAAGCTAAGAGGCCAGAATTTGTTCGATTTCCTGCTTATAACTTTCTTTGCTTTGAGCCCCAACCATAGTTTTTATCGGCTGACCGTCTTTAAAAAGCACTACGCTCGGAAGACTCATTACATTGTACTGATTTACGACTTGAGAATTCTCATCCACATTCACTTTTCCGATTTTGACTTTTCCCTCATATTCTTTGGCTAATTCATCAATAACCGGAGAGACCATCCGGCAGGGACCACACCAAGCAGCCCAAAAATCAACCACAACTAAGCCCTTATTTTCCAAGACTTCCTGTTGAAATGTCTGATCGGTGATCATCAAATCTGCCATAAAACTTATCTAGAATAGCAATCGGAAGTAATTCTGTCAACGTCTAAAATTAGGATTGTCAATTTTTATCCCAGCTCTTCTCTTTTAGTTTGAAGGAAGAAGAACCATTTCTCCAGGAATCCGAAGATTTCTTTAAACGGCATCTCAATCATATAATCAAAAATGTAAATAAAGATATTGATTTGAGCTATTCCTTCGGTAAATTTTCGCCCGGCCTTGATAATCGGCGTAAAGAAAAAGTCCAGAATTGGCGAAAGAAAGTTCTGACGGACAAAAACCGTATAGCTGTAAGCGGTTTGATTAATTCTGTAAGTTAAGAAGGCAATAATAGCCACAAAGAAAACAAAAATTCCCTGAGACGCGGGACTGAATTTAAGCTCAGCCAGGAAGTGAATCATGTAATAGAAAATGTAAACAAATGATCCCCACCACAGAAGAGTAAAGATAAAATTTAGAACCGGATTCCTCTTGTCCGGCTTAAGACTTATAATCAAGGGTCTATCCAACTCCGGCTTGTCGACAAACAAAATGTTCATGATTTTGTCATAAATCCTTTTAGTATTATTGACATCGGGAGTCCTAATGAAAAGACTGGCTATAACCATCAGAATGGGCGGAGCAACAATATTAACAATCAAGGCATTCCACACTATGTGTCCAACCGCTATATTGTCATAAGTGGCTTCGACTGAAAAAGCAAAGATAAATTTGGTCAGTAAAATGAAAATTACTGACCTGATAATAGCCGTTCTGACTTTTTTAGAAATAGTTTTATAGCGACTTTCCGAAACTGCAAAAACCATATCCCTGAATTTCTGCGCATTAGCAATCAAAGCTCTGGTCCCCCCTCTTTCCTTGCGTAAAATTTCAGCAAAAATCAGCAACGCGGGAAGCTGCTTTTTGACATATGACACAATCCTATCTTTGAGAGGATAATTTAATTGTTTTTCCAACTCCTGATAACCCTTAACAAAATCAAGAGCGATCCGGTGAACATTTTCCTTAGTTACACGGCCAAAATACTGTTCAAACAAATGAAATCTCAAAAAAGCCTGATCATCTTTGGCAAAAGCTCTCCTGACAGCAATAAACACCTGAATGTCACGATTCTCCTCCGTGTCATCCTTGATGACTATTTTGTCACGCAAAAGATGGAATATAAAATTGGAAATTAATTCGACATCCCGACTCTTGTTAAGCATTATTTCAAGATGCGAAGACAGGAGTTCATGAATTAAGGGATCTATTTTTATTTTAATATCCGGCTTGCGTGCCATCAGCTGCTCTCTTAGCTCTAAATACAAATCGATGACATCGCCGACTTTCTTAATTTCCTCATCCGAAATACTGGCATCAGGAAAATAGCGGGCCCACAATAATTCCCTCATCAGAATAGGACCAATTTTGGCTCCATTCCCTCCCCCAAAAAGAAATCTTCTTTTGAGAATTCTCTCAATGGCAGCACGCCTTACCACCTCTTCCTCCCGATAATCCATGGCATTGCGGAATTTTTCATACCAAGTGGCAATTTCTGAAACGAGGCGGTTAACATTAATTCCGGTTTTTGTCTGATTTTTAATTTCTTCTCTCTCAAAAGACGAGATAAGCAGATCAGCAAGCTTGGACAGAGCCGGACCCTGTGCTTCCGTGGGCATACTCGAAGATAAATTCGTTTGGTCCATACTCACTGTATTTTATAGTGTTTAACCCATATTGTAAAGATTTAGGGGTTGACAATTGTTTTTAAAAATAGGTACAATAGGCCAATGGCAGAGAGAAATTCTACAGAAATTCAGACACTGAAATCAACGAACAGAGTTCTAATTGTAGCCTTGGTTATTGCAGCCTTCTTCCTGGGATCTTTAACTAATAAAATTGCAACTTTAAAAGGAAATGAACCCTCTAATCCTACCGCAGCAGTCCCGAGCACTGCTCCACAACAAAAAGCCGTAAAAGTAAATGTAGGAATTGGTAGTTTTCTTGCACTGGGAAAGGCAAATGCCAAAATTACTATTGTTGAGTTTGCCGATTTTAGATGTCCGTTCTGCCAAAAATTATTTACAGACGCGGAGTCACAGTTAATCAAAAACTATGTTAACTCAGGTGTAGCAAAATTTGCTTTCAGAAATTATGCCTTTCTTGGAGCCCCGTCGGTAGTAGCAGCTAATGCAGCAGAATGTGCGAATGAACAGGGAAAGTTCTGGGAGATGCATGATTACTTCTATAAAAATCAGCCATCCGAAAGCGATACCTCAATGTATACCGTCGATAATCTGACACAAATTGCAGGCACTTTGGGGATGAATACCGATCAATTCAATTCCTGTCTTTCCGGCAATAAATATCAAAAGAATGTTGATCAGGATTTAGCCGACGGACAAAAAGCCGGAGTTCAAGGAACACCTGCAACATTTATCAATGGAAAAATAATTGTGGGAGCATGTCCATTCTCAACTTTTGATTCAGCCATTAAGGCTGAATTAGCCGGTAAAACATGGTCTGTTAATAACTGTCAATTCGCCAACTAAAGTCTCCCCTTCTACCCCAGGACTTTTATCAAAACAGCAATTAGGATTATTCCCATGAAGAACGAAAGAGTATATTTAACAGCAAAGCTTTTCTTAGCCTTATGATGAATCTCAGGGATAAGATCCGTGGCTGAAAGATAAATAAAATTGGCCGCAGCAATGGAAAGAAGAACCGGAATGACGCTATTAAATCTTTCTCCCAAATAGAATACGACCACTCCTCCCAACATGCTGGTTACTCCGGTTAGGAAATTAAACCATAAGGCTCCCGCCCTACTCCAGCCCTTGTGGATCAAGATACCAAAATCTCCGAGCTCATGAGGTATTTCATGGACAAATACGGCAATGCTGGTTACCAAGCCCAACTGAAAACTGACTAAAAACCCTGCCGCCATAGACATACCGTCAATGAAATTATGCAATCCATCACCAAACATCAGAAAGGCGGTCGGAAGCTTCAAGCTCTCTTCTCCCGGCAAGGGAGTTTCTTCATGATGTAAAGAGATAAATAACCTTTCAATTAAAAAAAAGACGGCGACGGAAACTGTTGTCCACAGAAACACGTCGGCTCCGGCAAGCGCTACCGCCTCTTTTAAGGCATCCATAAAACCCGTGGCCAGCAAGGCTCCGGCAGCAAAAGAAACCAGCAGGAATGAAGTTTTATGAATAAGATTTTTATGCAAAAGCAGCGTCGCTACCAGAAATAACGAGGCAATTGAAGCTAAAAATGTAAATAAAAGTATAGTAAAAAGCATATTATTTTTGACAATCCTGGCACAATCCGAAAAATTCTAAGGTATGTCTCTTAACTATAAATTTGTGCCGACTCTGAATCTTTTCTTCCAACGGCGGAATCATTTGACTGGAGACATTTTCAATTTTGCCGCAAGCTTCACAAACCAAATGATGGTGATGATGTTTTTTTTCGGCCAATTCATATCTCGTTTTCCCCTCTTGAAGCTGGACCGATATTGCCAGGCCCTTCTTAGTTAGCATATTCATAATTCTAAACACCGTAGCTGGATCTGCTTTTATTCCTTCTTCGTTTATTTTGCATATAACCGTACTCACGTCGATCGGCATTTTAACTTTTTCCAACAAACCCAATATAGCCATTCTCGCCGGAGTCGCCCTTAGATTAACCCTTTTTAAATCCTTCTGGTAATCGTGCTGCTTCATATGCAAGTTATTTGCGTAATTATATGCAATTTACTTGCATTTGTCAAGGAGAATTAGTGAAGAATATTAAATGAAATAAAATTTTCGGCCGGATTATCCTCCCATTCCACCAAAATATTTTTCACCTCAGAAAAAAAAGAACCTTTTTTGCAAATAGCAATATTCTCTTCAATTTGCTCCTTGGAGCCCTGAAAAACAGCCTCCACACGATTATCAGATAGGTTCTTTACCCAGCCTGTTAATTCCAATTTAAGGGCATGATGTTTGACAAACCTTCTATACCCTACTCCCTGAACAAAACCGGAAATAATTACATGAGCTGTCATAGTTATTGCTTATTTGTCAGTTAATCTCAATTGCTTCAGTTTCCACATAAACAAAGCGCCTTTATTCTTGGCATTGCTGTCAGAGACAAAAGATAAAGCTTTCTCAAGAATAGAGCGGTGAACCGTTTTAGCTAATCTAATATAAAGTCCTCTGTGTTTATAGTCTTCCAACTCCTCGGATAAATAAATTCCGAAAGATTGAAATTCTCGGGAGATATACTTGTCTTCAACCGGTTTAAAATTTTTGAGGATCTGGCCTATCTTTTGCATGGAATAATTATACCCTATCTAAGACCTTTTATTCAAAAAAAATCGTTTTTTTTATTTAACCCGAAAGAGTCCAATTGACAATCTAATCGATCATTGACTTTAGCTCAACAAAAGATTAACATTCTGATAATGCTAGAAATTCTTACACGTTACAACCCAATAAAAGAGGCTCGTAACGCCTTAAAAAACAAACTGAGAGAGGTCAGGATAAAAGGAGAAATCTTACAGGGGGAACCTTGTGAACGAGCGCTAGAAAAGCTTAAATTTGCCTCGACACTTATCACCGATATCCCGGCCGTCCATGATTTTTTCGAAAAAAAAGGAGACGAAATTGTAGCGATTAATCTGGCAGAACATGCTTCCCTTAAAAGGGACTACAAGAAAAAAGATAATCATGATGGTTCAATTTTTGAGCAATACATCGCCGGAATTTTAGTTAGTAAAGGCAAAATTGGGACTCTTTCCTACGGTCTGGTCGGGCCTTCCTCCATGACACAATCAGGCCCGGAAGACACCAGTAGTCTATTGAAAACTATGGAAGATGACTTCGCTCAGAATACTAATTATAGAAAATTAATAATGAGGCTTAATAAACTTACCCAAGAGAAGATAATTAAAAAGGTTTACGGATTTATTAAATAGAGGATTATTTGGTATTAAATCGATTCATTGCCGCTTCCATTCCATCTTCTAATGACATTTCAATGGCGCCCGCTCCCCTTTTAATAAGTTCTTTTAATTTGCCTTTCTCGGCTCCTGAAAAAACTCCCAAAACAAAATCGTCGACATTTTTTACCCTGGAATCATTCAGTTCTCTGTTTTCTCCAACACCCATTCGGAATCTCCAAAACTTGTCAGTTCCCAACTGCTCAATTACGGATTCTATTCCGCGATGTCCGGCAGAAGCTCCACCGAACCTTATTTTCATTGACCCCAAAGGCAAATCAATATCGTCATTGACTACCCAAATATTTTCCGGCGTAATTTTATAAAAATCCGCAATAATTTTAACGGCCATACCCGAGTTGTTCATGAAGGTTTTAGGCTCAACTAAAATAACTTTTTCCGCTTCTCTGTGTTTGGGTTGCCAATCTATCTGGGCAAAATCACTCTTAAATTTGGTTGAATTTTCCCATGAAGTGTCCTTAACTGATTCAAAATCTTTAAGGAATCGGTCAACAATCATGAAGCCCAAATTGTGCCGGGTTTTCTCATATTTCTCTCCCGGATTACCCAGCCCAACGATTAATTTCATATTTTTACTATACAGCAAGGCCTACAATTAATACAGTGTGTTTAATTACAGATTTTCTATTTTTTACCCTGTAATTTGTACATTCCAATCAGCTCCTTAACGTTAGTTGCATCTTCCGGTTTTTTATCGGCCGTTCTGAAAGAGACCAAACGCGGAAATCTCAGGGCATACCCTCCATCAGTGTCTTTTCCCGCAGTATGAATCGGGCTTCTGGTTATTTCATCCGCCAAAACTTCTATCACAATCTCAGGCTTTATCCAAACTGACGGAACGATTACTGAATTAACCCTGGCCGGCTTGTGATCAATTTTAATTTTATCCGCCCGCCGATGAATTTCCATCCATTCCTCATCGGTTAAGCCCGTACCGATCTTAGAAACGGTTACAAATTCATCTTTTTTATCATCATAAATTCCAACCAACAGGGCTCCTGCTCCAAAAGCCGTCCGCTTGCCCTTACCAGAAATGTAACCCAAAACCACACAGTCGATGGTATCCTGCAGTTCCCCGCTGGAATGGCGTTTAAGTTTGACCCAATTAAAATTACGCCCTCCGGCAAGGTAGAATGAATCAATTTTTTTAACTACGACCCCCTCCAAACCTTTGGAAATAGAATCTTCCAACATTAAAGACAAAACTTTAGGATCCGAAATTTCCTGGGTTTTAGCCGTAATTAACGTTTCGTCTTCCCTGATTGTTTCATTCAAAATTTTCAATCTATCTCTTAATGGCGTATCTATCAACGACTGGCCGTCTTTGTACAAAATGTCAAAAACAAATGCCTTCAGCGGCAGCGATTTGGCAGTTTCTTCAATATTATGTTTGCGTCTCCTCTTGGTTGTTTCCTGAAAAGGCAGAAACTCTTCGGAATCGGGATTGTAGGCTAAGGCTTCGGAATCAAGTATGGCCGACTTGGCCTTAATTTGCCTTAAGGCGCCTTCGATTAATTCGGGAAACATGTTGGTCATGTTCTCCAAATTCCTGGAAAACATTGAAACTTTTTCTCCATCTTTATGAATCTGAACCCTGAATCCGTCATACTTGGGCTGAGCATCAACAACGCCCATTTTTTCAATCACTTTTTCGGCATTTGGTAATCTTTCACAAAGTTCGGAACGGATCGGCTTGCCGACTACCACCCGTAATCTTGAAACCGCTTCCAAACCCTTTTCCCATAAAGTTTTCGCGATTAACCCCAGATCGGAAGTCCGATTGTAGGCCCCCTCCAATAATTTCCTTTGGCTTTTGTCTCCCAATTTTGCTGTGGCCAAACCATCCAAAATCGTCGGATCACCAATTCCCAAGCGCAAGTTCCCTAAGGGAATTCTAACCAGATATTTGGAAGAGCTGGCATCCATTTCTTGAAGCAAGTCTGACAAAAGAGTTTGTCTTTTGTCAACCGTTCCCTCCCCCGAAGTTTTGGCAATTTCAGTTAGGATTTCAAAAACTTCACCGACCGAAATTTTTGATTTCTCAGCTTTAATTTTAAGCTTTAACTGCTCTACTGCCAAACCCATATCGCCCAACTTTGAGTATAAATCCAAAACTTTTTCGCGCTTAATTTTCAAGCTGGTAGCAATTGCGCCGGCCACCTGTTTTTCTGCCATACCTATTTCCGTTGCCTCAAAAAACGGTGCAATCCGGCCCTGAGTCAAGTAAATAATTTTTTCAATATCTTCCCCCGGGGATTTTTTAAACAATTCAGACAGAATATCAATTAAAGCCAGCCTCGAAGAAGTAGCTTCTAATTTTTCAAAATATACCGACAATTCGGAAAACAACATAATTTATTTTAAATTCCCGCTATAACCTTAAATTTCATAGCATTATTTTTTTCGCCAGCATATTCTAATAGCTGACTGAAGTCTTTATGTAAGACGGGTTTTTCTGCCGGAGATATTTTCTTACCATTTTTCTGAAAAATAATATCGAACGCATCTAGCTGTCCATTTTGATTCAACTCTCCGGGCACAAAACCGATCTTAATGCCTAATTCTATCAGCTTTAATTGCGCATCAAGATCAAACAGCGTGAACAGTCCAGTAATAAATCCTCCGTTTCTTCTCGCCTGAGTTACTTCATCCAAAGTTTTTATACCCCGCGTCAGACTTGTTGGGGAGAGAATCTGTCTTAAAGCATTTTTATCTCCCCGTAAGTCAGCCAACGATTCACTGTTAACGAGTACCATATTCCCGCTTACAACCACATCCTCGGAGCTGCCTATCATCATGTGCTCAAAGGGAGTTAAATCTTCTTGGGTAAATTTAGTAAAATTTGCCTCTATCTGTGACGATTCTTCTTTCATAAGTCAATATGATACGTATTTGAGATTTTTTTTGCAATCAATGCCTCTACTTCATTACATATTTTGCGCCTTTAGTAATGCCTTGTTTTTTGATAATTTTGTTGGCCAATAAAACTTTCAATTCATTTAAAATCGTGTCTTCGGAAACCATCGGAAATAATTGCTCAAAAGCTTTATTCTGCAGGAAGCCTGTCTTTTGCATATATTCAATTATTTTTAATTGGCGATCCGAAAGCATCAGCGGTTTTCCTCCCAACTTGGCTCTTAGCGTCCCGTCTACCGATATTTTCTCAACTTTATCTTTTATTTTAGAAAGTTCAATGGCTAAACCTTGGGTGAAATATTCCAACCATTTGGTTAAATCCTTTTCTATTGCGACAGACTGCAATGCAGCATAATATTCGGCGGCATTTGAATCAAAATATTCCTCCAATGAAAAGAATTTTCTAATATCATATCCCTGTAAAAATAAAATTAAAGTCGAAAGGGCTCTGGCCACCCGTCCGTTTCCATCCAGAAAGGGATGAATTCTGACTAATTCGTAGTGAACAATTCCTGACTTCAAAACAGGATGGATATCGGATGATTGAGGGCTTTCTATGAAAGCCAATAAATCCTTAATTTGAGCCGAAACGAGAGTGGCTTCCGGCGGCCGGAAAGAGACCTGTCCGGTCTGACTATTTCTGATTACGACCTGCGTTTGTCTGTATTCTCCGCATTTTTCAATTGGTAAAATTTTATTAACGGTTATGTTATGCAGTTTTTTTATTAACTCCTCCGTAACCCCCTGTCCCTTGGCCCTTATCTCTTCCAGAAAATCCATCGCCTTCCGGTAATTTATGACCTCCTGAATATCTCGATCACGTGCCACAACATCAAGGCCCGACAAAACCTTTTCTGCTTGATCCAAATTCAATTCATTCCCCTCAATATGCGTTCCGTAATGAACCGTTCTGACCAGGGCATCATTTTTAAACTGTTTTTCGTAGTAAGGTAAAAGCGGGGCATGATCAATTACTTCTCTTGAGGCTTCAATAATACCAATGTTCTTCAGAATTTTGTTGGTTATCGCAAACTTGGGAGAATACATAGCTTAGTGGTATAATTATACGCAAATGGAAAATAAAAAACAAAAAGAAACACGTTTAGACATAGAAATTGCCCGCCAAATGTTAACCCTGGCAACCAGCGGCTTTGCTCTGGTAGCAGCTTTGGCCTGGAATAGTCTTATTCAAGACTTGGTCAATAATTACATCAAGAAATGGTTCCCTCAGGGAGGCAGCCTCTTATCTCTTTTTATTTATGCCGTAGTTGTGACTATTTTAGCAGTCATTATAACCTTGCAACTTTCAAAAATACTGCAGAAATTTGAATCAAAGGAATAATTCCTTCATTACTCCTGGAATTTCCTCGACCAAATCAGATGAGTTGAAATAATAGCCAACCTTTTTGAATAAACTTTCTCCGGCTTTTTTATTGATATAGCTTCCGATACCGGCGACTAAAAAGGGATTGTCATTTTTACAATATAGCGCGGCTATGAGGCCTGCCAGAACGTCTCCCGTACCACCCTTAGTCATACCGGCGTTTCCGCCCTTAATACTGACACATTTCTCAGGCGAACAAATAAGATCAACCGGGCCCTTTGTCACAATTACAATCCCGTATTTTTTGGACATTTTTTCAACATTTTCTCCGGAGACCGACAAGCCAAAAAGTTGCTTAAATTCTCTTGAGTGAGGCGTAATAATCGCAGTATGAGGAATAACTTCCGGATCAATGACTTGTAGACTGCCACCATCTATGACCCACTTCTTCAACGGATATTTCCTCAACAATCCTTCGGTTAATTCTCTTGTACTATCGTCCCCTTCTTCTTCCCCGGTACCCCTTGGCAGACCCGGACCAATTAAAACACAATCTGCTTCCTGAATATAATCTTCAATTTTATTTCTGGGAATGATTATTCCGTCCCTGAATTCTTTTTTGGCCTTAATTACCAACTGATTGTTCTCCTTAACCGATGAATAAAAAACCATGTCGACAATCCGGGAGGCAATTTTCAGAGCCCACAAAGACGAGGAGTGGAACAGTTTTGATCCGGAAATTAAGAGCAGCTTTCCGTTCTGCCCTTTATGGGAATCGCTTGGCGGAAGATAAAGTTTTTTAAGCTCTTTTTTATCAAATTCCTGCATGCTTATTTCTTCAATTCTACCACACTCACTTGTTTAAGAAGTTTTTTGGGAACAAACTCTTCATGTGTGGTAGTCATAATTGTTTGTTGTCCGTAAGTCATATCTAAAACCAAGTTTATGTGTCCTTCATCCAATTCCGAAAAGATATCGTCTAAAAGAAGTGTCGGACGGATTCCGGTTTTAAGTTGAATATAATCCAGTTCCAAAATCTTTAACTGTAAAATAGCCAGCCTTTGCTGTCCCCTGGAACCGAAAAATTTAATATCATGTTCTTCATTTTTTTCAATTAAATTTATCACAAAATCATCCCTGTGCGGCCCAACCAGGGTTACTCCCGCCCCGACTTCGACCTCCTTGTATTGCAAAAGCCTTTCTTGGGAAATCGTACTTTTATCATAAAATATTCTAAAATCCAAAATATCCTTCCTTGAAGCCTTTAAATACTCAACAAATTCTTCTCTTTTACTGGTAATTTTTTGCCCCTGAATAATCAATAAATTATCCCAATAAGCAAATTCCTTCTCTGATCGTATTCCCGTTTCCTTAGCCTTGCGTAAGAGCGCATTTCTAATCCTTAGCCCCTTTTCATAAAACCCGTCTGCCAGCCTATATTCCCTATCTGTTTGAATCAAAATATTGTCGATGAAATCCCGCCTTTTAGAGGGCCCAGAAATTATAATTTCCAGATCATTTGGGGCAAAAAGTACCGTAAAAAAGTTGCCGACAAAATCCACCCTCCGCTTACTAACTCCATTTACTAAGTACTTCTTAAAAGGCCTAAGATTGCCCGATATGCCTCCTTTGGCGATGACTACTTCCAAATTTTTATCATCCACTTCAGCTTTAATCCTGGCTACTTCCTTTTGGAAATTTACCAATTGCTCATCTTTATCGATACGGAAACTGTTACCTGTACTTAGGAAGAAAATAGCCTCAATTAAGTTGCTTTTACCGGCCGTATTCGGGCCAATAATTAAGGTTGTCTTCGGAGAAAAAATGAAATCTTTTTTTAAATAACTGCGGAAATTTTGAAGATTTATTTTCTTAAGGTACATTATCCAATCACTGTTCCGACAAATTTCTCACCCTTAAAATATTTTTCCATATCTTCAAAACTGTTCCCATTTATAACAATTACCTTTAAATTCAGCTCCTCTGCTTTCTTGGCGGCAATAGGATCAAAAGGAGCATGCATTCCGGGAACCCACTCGTCACCGACTAATTTTCTGAGCTCTTTCCAAGAGATATCATCAAATGGCTTAGCATCTTTATACTTATTGGGGTCTTTATCATAAACCTTGCTGATGTTACTTAAATTAATAATGGTTTTGGCTCCGTAATCCTCACAGACCAGAACCGCATCATAATCTGTGGACCAACCGGGTTTCCAACCGGCACCGACCACTACCGATTCACTGGCTTTTCTAATGAAGCTATAATCATCAATAATAGCCGGATGGGCAATATCTCTAAAGATTGTTCTGACCAGATGGGCATTTAACCTGGTGGCATGAATTGCCAACCAATCCATATCGTCATTGGATAAATTATGACCAACCACTTCTTTGCCCGTATCCCGATAATGTCTGGCTATTTCTCCGCCTCCCACAATCAAAAAAAACTGGCGGTTATTTTTTTCCGCCAGTCTGGCTCTGATAAAATTATTAAATTTAATAAGGAACCCGGTATCAATTCCTCCATTAGGAACGACCAGTGATCCTCCGACCGAAATGACTATTTTTTCTTTATGGTTACTTTCCATAAATTAATCTTTCCAATGGTAGCACACTAAAAATTAAAAAACAATCGCTTATTTTTGACACTCCGGACAAAAATATGTCCCCCTTCCACCCAGTTTTATTTTTTGAATTTTCCCCGGACACAATTTGCATTTTTCCCCTTCTCTGCCATAAACTAAAGCGTGATTTTGATAGTTTCCTTCTTGCCCCAAAGCATTGACATAATTTTCGTCCGATGATCCGCCGTATTCAAGGCTCTTTTTCAAAACGTAAAAAATTGCGTCATACAAACTTTTAATTTCTGAATCCGTCAGGGTCTTTCCCTTTCTCCGGGGATCGATTTTAGCCTTAAACAAGCCATCATTGGCGTAGATATTGCCGATTCCACCGATTCTTTTTTGATCAATTAAAACTAATTTAACCGGCTGGTTAGCCTTCTTCATAACCTCTTTAAAATAAGCAAAGGTTAATTCTTTTCCGGCCAAATCAGAGCCAACTTTAGGTTCCGGCCCCATGTCTTTAAAGAACGGCACCTTCGGAAGATCAGCCTTGCTGACAACCTTGATCCAGCCAAACCGGCGCAGATCGTTATAGTACAAAAAGGCGCCATTATCCAGAGTGAAAATGATATGAGTGTATTTGGAAGGTAATGTCGTCCCCCCGACCTTTGAGGACAGATTTAAATTCCCAGTCTTTTGATCCTGATAAACTAATTGCCCCGTCATTTTCAGATGAACAGTCAGGACAAAATCATTATTAAGTTCAATAATTAACCCCTTGCCGATTCTTTTTAAACCGATGATTTTGGCCCCAATAATATCTTTCTTGTCTCCGAAGAATATTTTAGGAATTCTAATCTCAACCGCTTCAATCTTGTGTCCAACAAGATACTTCTTAAGTCCTAATTTTAACGTCTCAACTTCCGGTAACTCAGGCATAAAGGTATTCTAGAGCTTAACATTGGCATAATCAAGCTTGAGCAAAATGAGAAAAAAGATTATTCCCAAAACCACAAAGATGAAATTTTTGGACGGTTTTTTGTTTTGTCTTAATTCCAAAACCGAAATTACAAAGTAAAAAGAGAGTAAGCTCGTGACCGAAAGCATATAGAAAAAATGCCAAAGCCCAAGCAAATTCCAATGCCAGGGAGTAGGCATTGACCAATTTACTAGCCCCTTAATAGCCTGAGTGACGTGAAAATAAATTGTAATCAATAGTCCCATTATTGACCCTATCGTAAGGTTTAATCTATTTACATATTTAGGGTTATTTAGGATATGCGCGACGACCAGCATATTCACGACCGGCAGCACCAGACCGTCTCCTAGAATTGAAGAGATGAAATTAAGGGACGACCGGAAATTCAAAACTAAGGGAGATTTGACGGAATACAAATAGACATTCAAAAGAGCGGCGGCTCCGAATCCGAAGAAAAAAGTCGCCAGTCCAACTAACCCAATAATTTTATTATTATTTTTTTCCACTTTCTTTTATTGCCCACTGAACAAACTCTTTTATTTCTTTTTTGAATCTGTCTTGGGAAAACTTCTGAGATTGCACAATACAGTCTTGAGAGTTAATCTTGAGACTTTCAAAGTCCTTTATGGCTTCCAGTAAGCCATCAGCTGAATAGTCATCAAACAGTAGTCCGGTTTTTTTATCTACCACCGTCTCCTTGTATCCTCCCCCGTTAAAGGCGATGACCGGTGTTCCGACACTCATAGCTTCAACCGGCGTTATGCCAAAATCCTCATCGCGAGAAAGCGCCAAGAATCCTTTAGCCCCTTTGTAAAGCCTTACAAGCTCTTCGTCTGTGACTTGTCCCAAAAATTCTACATTATCCTTGACGGGACGATTCAGAGAATAATATCCGCTCGGAGATCCGGCTATTTTCAGCTTGAATCCGCCCTTCAAAGCCGCCTCTACGGCCAAATCCAGACCCTTTGCCCCAACGATCCGGGAAACAATCAAGTAATAATTACCCTTTTTAACCTCCCCTGACTTAGGTAACTCAACGGGAGGATAAATTACTGTAGAATTTCTCCTATAAAATTTGGCAATTCTTCCGGCCACCTCTTTGGAATTGGCGATAAAATAATTCACTTTTTGCGAGCATTCAAAATCATACAACCTCATAAAATGCCCAACGATGGTGGCATAGGCCTTAACCAACGGATATTTTTGAAAATTGACCGAAGCGTTATAGCCATAAAGCCAGCGCGGAGGAGTATGACAATAACAAATTTCAATAAAATGACTCTTATCGAAATGCTTTTTCAGTCCCTTGGTGATATACCAGCTGGCTGAAGAAATGACTACGTCATACTGCGACAAATCAAAGCTTTCCCAGATAAAAGGCGCTAAAAACCTGAGAGGACTATGTAATTTGCTGACAAAAAATGGAACATCCTGAGCCCAGGAAGTAATAATTTTCTTATTCTTAAAATGTTCGTAGGCCGTACCTTTTTTGTCACAGAAGGCAGTATAAATAGGAGCCGAAGGATAGATTTCCGTCAATGCCCCCAAGACTCTCTCCGCTCCCCCGTACTCTTTAATGTAATCGTGAACAATTGCTACTTTCATAATAATTCCATTTGTTCAGCCGGTTTTTTCTTCTCTTCTGATTTAACTGCTGTAGGCTGACTACCGTTTAAACGATTTAATAAACTTTTAAAACCATATTTTTCAAACTCTTTAACCATTCCTGCCTTGTCCAAATGTTCTGTTCCGGATTTTTCAATATCCAAGGTTATCGGCGCGTCCAAAACCACTTGTGCTAGTTTCTGCGCCAGGCCTGCCGCTTCCGCATCCGTAGCTAACTTCATGGCTAAATTTGGATTTTTAGCCTTGATTTTATCCAGATTTTTGTAAATGTTTTCCAAGCTTTCGTATTCTTTAATTAAAGCAGAAGCCGTCTTGGGCCCGATACCGGCCACTCCGGGATAGTTATCTGAAGCATCTCCGACCAAAGCTTTGTAGTCGACGATTTGCGAGGGTTTAATTCCATATTTTTGCGAGACTAAAGCTTCGTCAAATACAATCATATTAGTTAAGCCAGTAACCGGCGCAATCATTTTGACCCGATTATTTACAAGCTGAAGTAAATCCCTGTCTCCGGAAACAATATAAACCTCTATCCCCCCGTCAGCAACGGCCTGTACGGAAACCGTCCCGATTAAATCATCTGCCTCATATCCGTCGACCTCAAAAATTTCCACTTTGGCATGACGCAAAACATCATGAACGAATTTAATCTGCGGAACCAGATCCTCTGACATCTTCGGTCTTTTGGCCTGATAACCGACAAACAGTTCTTTTCTGAAAGTCGGAGCTTTTTTGTCAAAACAAACCACAATAAAATCGGGCTTTTGATCCTCAAGAATTTTCAGAAACATGGAGAAAAAGCCATAAACCGCGTTAACTATAATTCCGTCTTTATTGGTCAGGGGTGGCAAAGCATGAAAGGCCCGGTGTAAAATCGCGTTGCCGTCAATGAGGATCAACTTCTTCATTCCCCCATTTTAGCATTTTTCCTTGACATAAGCATTGACTTGGCTTACCATAAATTTATGGAAGAAAATTCTTCTCCCGCTGGGAAAAATAAGCTCAGTAAATTGGCATTTTGGGAAGTTGGATTATTTGAGGTTTTTTTTGCGGCAATTGTCCTTGTCCTTTTGTTCGGAATACTTAACTATTTCAATATCCTTTCGGTTTCTGACGCCTTCCCTAACCAGTTAGGCTGGCTCCCCAAACAGGCTCAAAAAAAGAATATTACCGACATTACCGCCAAATATACCAAACTTGCCCCGAGTACGGACGAGATGAAGGCATTGCTTACCCAGTACGTCAGGGGCACTATTAGACCTGAACTTCTTTCTGGCGGTATTAAATTAGAAAAAGGATTATCGTTTAGCGGAGAAGTTTATGCTACCCAGTCCGGATTCCGTTCAAAATATTATGTCTCAGCCACTTACAACGGTTCTAAACCGGACCTGGCGTTGTATATTCCCCTACAAAATTATATCGAAAATTTTAACGCCACAAGCAGCTCAATCTTTGCCCGGGGATTTTTAATTTCTTTTCCGGAAAACTGGAAATGCACAACGGGAAAATTAAGCAAAGCGTGTGAAAGCCAATGGATAGAGAATGGAACGTTAAATTGTGTAGCCGTTAAAAACATCGCCAAGCCCGGACAAAGTTATATAATTAAATATCAAATTCCGCAGGAAAGTGTAAATTTTAGTCAAAAACAATGCATAAACGTCTTTTAACAATCATCTATTTATTTTCAATAATCCTTGTGGGATTATTTGTGGTCTCGAAGGTCAGAGCCTGTTCTTGGTCAACGGAGTACTGTAATGGATATACCGGCGGTACCGATAGCGATTGCATATCCCCCAACTATTGCGTAAGTATTGCCACCCAGTGCGGCTTTGCAGGCAGCTGTGAAGCACCCGCTCCCCCTCCCACTGCTCCACCAGCAACTAATCCTCCAGGAGGAGGAGGAGGAGGAGGAGGAGGAGGAGGAAGCTGTACCCCGACAACACCCTGTTCTGGACTAAATCAATTTGGTGGCTGCGGTCAGACTGACAGCTGCGGGACATATTGCGGAAGCTGCGGGGCCGGAAGTTGTACTTCAGACTCAGACTGTTCTTCGGCCTTTAGCTGCATCAATGGATCATGTACGGTAAAATGCTTAGGCAGCTGTGCGGGTAAATGCGCCGGCTCCAGTGATGGCTGCGGTGGAACATGCTGGATGGATACATGCCCAAATAATGCGGCCTGCGTCAGCGGATCATGCCCCCGAGCATGTACGCCCGTTGCCGGTAGCTTTTGTGGATGCGATTATTATACAATCTGCCCCTCCATTGGCATAGGTCCTGGCTGTGGCGGAACATGCTATCGCCCAACCTATGGCTGTTCCGGCTACTACTGCGCTGTTCAATCATCCAATTATGATCCGACCTGTGATAGCAGTTGCACCAACAATGGCAGAACAACAGGCTATTCTTGCTCAGACTGTAGTCAGCTGGTCACGGGTGGAACATATTCAACTACAGCTGCATGTAATAGTGCTTGTGGTGGGGGTGGGGGTGGCGGAACAACGGGCTATTCTTGCTCAGACTGTAGTCAGCTGGTCACGAATGGCACATATTCAAGCACAGCTGCATGCAATAATGCTTGTGGTGGGGGAACAACAGGTTATTCTTGCTCAAACTGTAGTCAGCCGGTCACGGGTGGAACATATTCAACTACAGCTGCATGTAATAGTGCTTGTAGCAATGAAACAACAGGCTATTCTTGCTCAGACTGTAGTCAGCTGGTCACGAATGGCACATATTCAAGCACAGCTGCATGCAATAATGCTTGTGGTAGCGGAGCAACAGGTTATTCTTGCTCAAACTGTAATCTGTCGTTCACGGGTGGTATATATTCAAGCACAGCTGCATGTAATGCTGCTTGTATCAATAATGTCCCCAAAGCCGGCTGGATTCAGACCATAGGATCTGACATAAGATGGGATAAGGGAACATTTACGAATCCTATTCCAGCCAATCTATTTGCCTCCATTGCCAAGGGAGACAGTTTAATGCCGGGCATAATCTTCTCAGGCGGAAATGACTTTGGACCAGGAGGAGTGAGTTCTACCAATTGGCAAGTTGGACAATCCCCTGCCGAAATCTTTACAACTAATCATGCCGCTATTCCGACTTCATACAATTTCTTAAAGGAAACTGCAAAAAATTCAGGAATCACTCCCGCAGCTCTTACCTCAACGACATTTGCCCTCGGAATCAGTCACAACATCTATCAAACGGATGGAGACGGTCTGACAATAGGTAGTCGAGTGGAATTCGGATCAGGAAATTTTTTTACGGGAAACTTCATTATTCTGGTAGACGGAGACCTGAACATTAGTGCCAATATTATAGTTGATTCTGGTTCAACTGTTGTATTCTCGGTATCAGGCAATATCTACGTTGCCCCAAGCGTTACCGAAATTGAAGGAATTTATTCTGCTGACGGAACTTTCCATACAAAGTCATCTGATACTCTCCCAGATTGTCCCGTCAATCCGGACTTACAGCTAAATGTCGCAGGATCGGTTATTGTCAATGCCGGAAGAAATGGGGGAACTTTTAAAAACTACAGATCGCTTTGCAACAATGATGCCACACGCCCTTCCGTAACCTTTACCGAAAGACCGGATTTTATATTAAATTATCCCTCCTTAACCCAGCAAATCATGAGAAGCTGGCAGGATTCACCGATCTAACAGGCAACCTTACTGCTGCCACAATGCTGACAATTTGTGATACGTTTGTTTTCCGGTCTGACATTCGTCTTTCCACAAGCCGGGCATTTAAAAGTCCTCTTGCCGAATTTATCGGGAATAAGGCCGAAGTCGGAGACCGAGAAAGCCGAATCACTGGTGTCGGCTCCTGACTTCCCGGGACACTGTCCCCCGGCTTGACGGACCGACTTTTCTTCAAATTGCTTAACTATAGCATGGGAAAGTTTATACAGAGAATAACCTTCATATGTCTGTCCTTTATTTCCGTTCTGCCAAACCTCATCAGCGGCATTAAGAACAGCATTGAATGAGCGGGCATCCCGTTTTAACAGATATCTTTTAACGAAAGTCTGAACAAGAGGAGAGGTCCAAATTTCCATAAAGTCAGAAGGAGCCATATATTCATGTTTTTTATGCAACAATTTATGTATTTCTTCCGGAGTGATGGATAGATCGGCAAATTGCTTCGGATTGGCTAAGAAATCTTTAGCTTCCGGAGGACTATTGGGATCCAATTGAAGCTGCCTGGCGTAATCTGCGCGAGTTAAGGCCGAGCTGTACCTAGATAATTCAACGCATCTTTTCCCATTTTTTTCTTTTAGACTAAAAATGTCATAAAAATTGTGCTGATATTTTGATCCTTTCTCCCCGTTGGGAGATATCGAAAGCATTTTGCTGTTAAGAGGTGTTTTGGGATCCGAAAGAAAGGAATCAATCTTTTCAAAACCGGTAACCTCAGCATCCTCTCTTTCCCTGTCTACATTTATCGTATCCTTACTAAGCGATTGAATTAAGTCTCTACCCTTCTTTATTGATTCTATGAAAGGCTCTTTTGTTCCCTCTCTGACCAAATGACCATCCTGAATACCATATTCAACCGTCGATACCAGGACATTAAAACGCTCTTTCAAATGAGTCTCCAGCTGTTTGGACAGGAATTTGACATCAGTTTCTTTTTGATCGTACTCGATGTTGTATTGGCGAATTTCCGGTCTAAACATTTTTTTTCCAAACGGCCTCCTTTTTCTTTTCCTTGAAGTTTAAGAAGCGGGCCATAATAAAGAGCAAGTCGGACAATCTATTAAAGTAGACAATAATATTATTATCGATTTTTTCTTGACCGTTTAAAGCCACAATTCTTCTTTCCGCTCTCCGGCAGACCGTTCTGGCCAAATTAAGCATCGCCCCCGTCTTCCCTCCTCCGGGAAGAATAAAGTTTTTTAAGGGAGGCAAACTCTTTGTCATTTCATCAATAAGATTTTCAAATTCCTTAACTCTTTTTTCCAGATAATTTAAAGGTTTTGATTTGGGATTTGCCAAGGCGGAGCCAATATCCAAAAGATCCCGCTGAATTTTAATCAACTCGCGGTTAAGATTCAAATATTTCTTACCTAAACTCAGTATCAGTCCTATCACAGAATTTAATTCGTCAACCGTGCCGTAAGTTTCCACCCTCAAATCAGCCTTAGAAACTCTAATGCCTGAAAATAAAGATGTCTTGCCTTTGTCTCCGGTTCTGGTATAAATTGCCATAAAAAAATCCTTCTCTCTTATCCCCTTTAGGAGGCTCGAGAAGGACTCATAAAACAATCCTTGCTCGAGGTTATATTTGTACATAGTTTTCTGGATTTACAGTAGCGGCACTTCCACCGAATTACGCGGTGTTTGCCTATGTACAAAACCAATTTCTACCTAGCATCCGGAATATCCGCATGCATAACACTTTCTACAACCTTCTTCATATGCCAGTGATCCTCCGCCGCACTCCGGACAAAGATCATAGAGGCCAGTTGAGGTATCCAATCCGGAAGCTTCTTTTTCATTTATCGTCAATTGCTGTATCTTCACAACTTCCGACTGGACTTCCTCAGTTTTTAGGGCTACAGTCTCAACAATATGACCGTTAGACAGACCGTTTCCGTTGGAGTGTCCATTCGTTAAGGGCTTATCCTCTACTTTGCCGTTTAGGACAAATCCATAATGCATTGACAGAACTTTGGCCATAGCATCCGGTAATGATCGGACCCTATTCTTTCCAAAACCGACCGAGCCGGCTCCGGCAATACCAATTAACTGAGCCACGACCTGCTTTATTCTTTCCCGCGGAGATAAACCGCCCGACAAACGGAGATTTAAAGTTATCATTCTACCCAAGGCATCTGCCATGGCCGCCACATCCGAACCGACTTTTCCAATTGTCATAAAAATTTCAAAAGGTTCCTGGTTTTCATTGTGATTAATAGTGATATAGGCATTACCGACCGGAGTTTGTATTTTATATGTCATTCCCGAAAGAGACATTGGCCGGGGGGCCACGGGCTTTGGCTGCCACTTCGCGGGCGCTTCAATTTTTACCTCTTCTTTTTTATCTTCTACTCTTTGCAAAACTCCTTCACGGGATCCGTCTCTCATGTAAGCCAAACCTTTCAACCCCAGATCATAAGCTGCCATGTAAAGATTCTTAACATCCTCAATTGTGTCAGAATTTGGGGCGTTAACTGTTTTTGAAATTGAGGAATCAATATATTCCTGAGCCACTGCCTGTACCTGAGCATGCTCCAAAGGAGTCAGGTCGTTAGCTGAGACAAAATATGCCGGTTTTTCCGCTTTAGGATTAGCCTTCTTCCACTCTTCATACAAGGGATGGTACATCATATGCTCCCCCGTTCGGTCTTTTCTTTTGAAGACGAATTCATAAACCGGTTCAATTCCGGAACTAACACCGGAGACTAAGCTGGTTGTACCGGTCGGGGCCACGGTCAACAAAACGGCATTGCGGATTCCCTGCTTGGTGATTTTCTTCTGCAAGGCTTGGGGCAAATTCTTAATGTGATATCCCTGAAGATATTTTGTTTTATTAAATTTCGGAAAGGAGCCTTTCTCTTTGGCCAGATCAGAAGATTCCTCATAAGCGCTATCACGCAACGTTTCAAAGATTTTTTTGATTACCGGGAGAGACTCTTTGGATCCATAACGAATTTTCATTTTGATAAGCGCATCTCCAATACCCATTATTCCCAAGCCTGTCCGGCGAATACTTTTAGCCGATTTTTCATTCTCTTTAAAGAAGTAATATGTCTGATCAATAACGTTATCCAAAAATCTCAATGCAACCTTTACATCGAGGCTGAAATTTTTAAAATCAAACTTGCCGTTTTTAACATAAGCTGCCAAATTCATTGCTCCCAGATTGCAAACCGCCCAAGCGCCCAACGGTTGCTCTCCGCAGGGATTTGTTGCGATTAACGTTTCAAAGTAGGCTGTGTTTGATCTGGTGTTTGATCTTTCCAGAAAGTGTAATCCCGGTTCGGCGGACTTCCAGGCTGCAGTGCAGATTAAATCCCAAAGCGCTTTGGCTTTTATTGTTTTATAAACTTTTACTTTTCCGCCCATTTTCTTCCAGGCCGTCATGTCACCGGTCCATTTGGCATCATAACGAGAATCATCCAAGTCAGGATAAATCAAATCCCAATCTTTATCTTTCTTGACTGCTTCCATGAAAGAATCCGAAATACAAACAGACAAATTTGCTCCATTAATTTTTGACATATCCTGCTTGACGGTTATAAACTCTTCAATGTCAGGATGCCAGTCCCAAAGCATAAGCATAGTGGCTCCCCTGCGGGTTCCCCCCTGCTGAACTACATCATGGGTAGCATAAGAAAAGAGGCCCGCCCAAGTAACGGGACCAGAAGATGTACCGTTAACCTTCTTTACACGCGCCCCATTGGGCCTAAGTGACGAAAGATTAAGCCCTACTCCGCCGGAACGGGACTGAATCTCGATTAACTGCTTAAGGGAGTCAACGATTCCGCCTCTTGAATCTTTGGGAGACGGGATAACAAAACAATTGAAGTAAGTAACCTGATATTTAGTGCCTGCTCCCGACAAAATTCTCCCTCCCGGGACGAATTTAAAGTCGGTCATAACATCATAAAATTTTTTAGTCCAGAGTTTTCTTTTGGCCGGCTTTTCATTTTGAGCAATTCCCACGGCCACCCTCTTCCACATCTCTTCGGGTTTATGTTCCAGAAGTTTTCCCTCTTTATCCTTGAGGGCATATCTATCCAAAAATACTTTTTCCCTTAATCCGTTAAGCTTCATAGTTTACTTAATAAGTCTTTTGACTTCTTCCTGAAAATCTTCGATATCGACAAATCTTTTAAAAACGCTGGAAAAACGAATATATGCCACCTTGTCTATTCTTTTAAGTCTGGTCGCCACCATCTGGCCAACCTTCTTGCTTTCTATCTCAACACTGTCCGCCCCCCTTAATTCCCGCTCTATTTCGGATATGATTCTTTCGATATCCTCCATCGTGACCGCTGTTTTCTCCGAGCTTCTGACTATTCCGCCTTTCAATTTATCCCGGTTAAATTGTTCTCTTTTGCCGTCCTTTTTTATAACAATCAGATTAACGTTCTCAATTCTCTCGTAAGTCGTAAATCTCTTTTTGCATTTCGTGCATTCTCTTCTTCTTCTGATCGTATCTACGTCTTCCGACGACCTTGTCTCAACAACTTCCGACTCTGTAGATCCGCAATATGGACACTTCATAAAACACTACAACTAGTGTTAATAACCAATATAGAACGCTATATCTGTTGTGTCAACTATAAATTTCTATATCAGAGTATTGCAGATTTTTTCTAGCTTCGGTTTTTTCCAAGAAAATGTCCGGGCAGCTAACTGGAGAAAAAATGTTTCCAATAAGTCACTTATTCTTTATTCTCTTGGCGTTATTGACTTAGCCCTTGATCAAAACCGGTGACTATTTTTAATTCGTTTTGAAAACTTTTCTTAAAATTCACATCCGATTCTCCAGCCAATATTCCCAGTTCCTCTTCATGTTTTTTTACAGCAATCATCAGATTTCCTTTTATACTATTGACATCTCTCCCCTCTGTTTTTGCCTCCTTCATTTTACTGATTGCCTCACCAAAATAATTTTCGGCTTTGGAGACCGTAGAAAAAGCTAAGGAAATTTTACCTTCGTTAAAAAGATATATTCCGGCATTCAGTCTTTTGTCCGCTTGAAGCAGATCAAACTCCGATTTTTTTACCGGATCTGTGATTAAAAAACCGACAGACCAGTCCCTGATGATTCTTAAGAAATATAAAGGACTATCCGGCAGAAGTCCCGGATAAGGCAGTTCATAATTGACTTCCGGCACAGAGCTTGAGGAAGCAGATAAATCCGTTATGGCAAATGCCTGGGGAGAACTAAGGCTAAAACTTAACAAAAAGACTAAGAAGAAAAAAACCAAAAGCCCTATCTTACGCATATTATCTTTTTGCTATAACATTCAACCAGTCGCTCTCAAGCTCATTGAATGATTCTTTGAAAAGTGGTCCATCAAAACCGCTTCCGTAAAATGAAATATGCGAGAATCCTAATTCATTTAAAGCTTTTTCGAGCTCATCTTTTGTTATTTCTTGAATTGGGGTACTGTTAATTGATGAAAAGGTCCATATTCCATCTCCAACTGACGAAAATACTGCTCTAGTATAGATTACATCCTTATTTTTTTTTGTATAGAAACCCAAAAAGGCATGATATTTATAAAACAAATTTTTATCTTTTTCTTCGCGTATTGTAAAGTCTCTCAGCCCCGTCTTATTCCGTAAGACTTTATTGAAATTAATTATCTGAAAAACCATCAATGGATCTTTTGGCCTGAGGACACTTACAACCCGTTTCAGAATATTTTGGTCCGTATATTGAACATGAGGCAAAGTATTACCCATAAAAATTGCGGCATCAATCGGGCCTTTTATCTTCTTAAGAGCATCCTCATACTTACCCTGGAAAAGTTTTATCCTTGACTGAACATCCCTAGAAAACTTAATTCTTTTCAATCGAGCCAACCTATTCATCAAACCGCTATATTCAACGCCAAAAACTTCAAATCCTTTACTTGCTAACGCAATAGAGTGTTCTCCCGTACTTGAGGCTATATCCGCAACTTTTTTTACTTCTTGTTTTCTAAATAAAGATTCAAGATCAGGAATTTCATTGGAAAGTCTTGTTTTCCAATCGATCATTGTGTCGTATAATTTAGCCGACCAATTATAAAATCCTTCCTCCTCCTGTAAGGCCAATTTATTACCGACAACGCTTGCGAAAATATCTCCATTGGTAATAATTCCAACTAAATTTCCTTTATTATTTACGACAGGAAGTCTGCCTATTTTATTTACAAACATTAGGGATTGAGCCTTAAGAACAGGCATATCTGAAGTTATCGTAATGGGATTCTTTGACATTATCTCTTCTACACTAAGGTCTAAAACTTCGGAAATTTTTCTTTCCATTCTTTCGAAATCTGAGGAATGAAACGGATCATCTACGTATTCTCCCATTGTTGGGTAAAATTTGGCAAGAATATCATGCTCAGTAACAAAACCAATAACTTTCCTATTTTTACAAACCGGGAGCCCATTAATGCCTCGTCCAAAAATAAGGCGTGCCACTTCTCTAATTGAGGCATCATTACTCACGTGCTCAACACTTTTTCGCATTACTTCCAAAACTTTCATAATTTTATTAAATTTTCTTTCTAAAACTTCCCCTGTCGATGCAACCGCCTTACTTTAACACTAAAAAAGAAAAATATCAAATATCCAAAAATGTTAGACTAACTAGAAGACTTTATCTTTACGGATAAGTTTCCCCATTGACTCAACCTAAGTATTCTTGACTTATAGGACGTATTATCGTACAATAAATCGCTTAAAAAACTAGATTATTTTTAATATGATACAGGAATCTGGAAAAAATACTTTACATTGTCCGCCAGCTTCTGAAAAGAAGGGCTTATACGTGGATCAGGAGCGTAAAAAACTTGTTTTAGAGTGGGAGAAGGCACCGGAAAAAGTTATCGACTACGAGGAAGGAACTTCCATAGATAAGGACGGTAAAGTTTATAATTACCCATCGGGACATAGACTGTTGATAGGCGATCCGGCAAAAGGCGGAGAAAAACAAGTTATGGATACGTGTGAAACCCCATGGGCATTCGCAACGGTAGATAAGGCATTTGAAGGATTTCCGCAAAGTTCCGGACAACTAGAGATACTTGAACGAGGCTTTGGTATGGGAATAACAGCAAGAAGAGTTATTCAGAATTTAATAACTAGAGGCGGAGAATATACGGGTATTGAGTTGAATAAAGAGAATGCTAATTTTGCCAAGAAGTGGATAGGCAAACAAAAAAGCGCACTAGCAAATATGGCTAGCGGTTTACCCGGCACAAAACCCGATATAAACATTTCAATCATAGAAGGGGATTCTTACGAAGAAACAGCAAAACTTGCAGAAACAGACAGAAAATTTGACATTATTATCTCCGATACTTACCCCCTAAACGAGGAGGAGGAAGGAATAAATGATTTAAAGGACTTGAATACTTTAAAGAGATGTCTAAAGCCAAACGGGGTTTTTGCCTTTTTTGCATTTTTTCCCGGAACCTCAGACGGTGTGGCAAAAAAACAAAAAGATATAATAGCCGAACATTTTAAAGATTACAGCGTAAGCTCGGTTGAGGTTAACCCCCCTCCGGAGTATAAATACCTGCGAGATGAAAATGGACCAATCAGACGCCTTGCGGTTGTTATCTGCAAAAACCCAATAGCTTAAGTTTTCCCCTGCTTATATCCTAGTTTTTCTAAAGCAAATTCGAGTGTTTCATCCTGATTATGCGAATAAGTATTAATGACTAAATCATAATATTTTTTATCCCAATAGTTCCAGTTCTTGTCTCCGTTGGCATACAGTTTTCTCCATTTTTCAAGATCATTCTCTTCTCTTTCTATAACTTCTTCTTTGGCCTGTTCTATAGAAATTTTTTCCCGGTTCATTAATCTGTCAATTCTAATGTCTGCCTTATCATTACCAACCTCATCTTCACATAAAACAGCAATTTTAAAAACACCCGGAATCCCCTGAGCGTTAAAACCAGCTAATTTAGTCTCAAGAATCAGATTTTTTCCGTTGGTTAATATCTGTTTTAATGAGGCATCAAAATCGGTATCTTCCTTGTCTGGTCGTAAATTGGTGTCTTTTTCTGAAAGTCCCATCTTAGTTCTGACCGCCTCCCAAAAGACCTCTCCCCCCTCAACGTGATGCCAACCTAATATTTTGGCTAACTTATGTCCTAAAGTTGTGGAACCAGAAGCTATTCTGCCTGAAACGGTGATGACGTTAATATTAGGAAGCAGAACCGATTCGTTTTTCATACCTTACTCCCAACTAAAACTACCTGTTCAACTAATCTGTTCGCATATCCGACCTCATTGTCATACCAAGCAATTATTTTGACCATATTCCCTCCGACCACCTGAGTCAGGGATAAATCAACAATTGAAGAATGAGAATTTCCGACAATATCGCTTGAGACAATCGGCTCCTCCGTCGCCTCCAGTATGCCCTTGTATCTGGCAGTTTTTGCCTCTTTTTTAAATATTTCATTTATTTCCTCCTTGGTGGTAGATTTTTTCAATAAAAACGTAAAATCAGACAATGAACCAACCGATACCGGAACTCTGATGGCCAAACCGTTAAATAATCCGACCAATTCCGGAATTACTTCTCCGGCCGCCTTGGTTGCGCCGGTTGAGGTCGGAACTATATTCTCGGCGGCTGCTCTGGCACGTCTGTAATCTTTATGTCCGCCATCCAAAAGTTTTTGATCAGAGGTATAGCCGTGAATGGTTGTCATCATGGCCTTCTCTATTCCGAAATGATCAACCATAATTTTGGCTACCGGAGCTACGCAATTGGTGGTGCAGGAAGCATTATTAATTAAATCTTCGCCTTTATAATCTTTATCATTAATCGACAAAACATAGGTCGAAATATCTCCGCCTTTAGCCGGTGCGGACAAAACCACTTTTTTGGCTCCAGCAGTTAAGTGAGTTTGCAATTTTTCTTTCGTCAGAAAATGCCCCGTTGACTCAATGACAACATCTACCTCTAAAGCTTTCCAGGGCAAAAGGCTGGGATCCTTTTGGGAGAAAACCGGAATCTCTTTACCGTCAATTACCAATGAACCGATCGAATCTTTAACGTTTGGATCCTGAGGTTTAAAATCCAAAGTATGGTTTTGAAGAATTCCATACGAGGTGTCATATTTCAGGAGATACATCCAACCCTTAATGTCCGTAGATGAACCAGCATTTATCGCCACTACCTCAATTTCTGACAGGTGATTTTGCAAAATTACCCGGTGCGCTACCCTGCCGATTCTGCCGTAACCGTTAATCGCAACCTTAATCATGCAATTAGTATAAAGGTTTTAAAAACATCCTTCAAGAGGAATATATAAAATAACCTATAGTTTGACAATGGATCCACAATTTGTTATATTTTAAACTATGAAGGGCGAAAATCAGAGCCCGCAATTTGATTTCGGAGAAAACTTTTTTAAAATAACTAAAGCTACTGAGAAGCCTCTAACTCCTCCTTTACCGGAAACTGCTGAGCAGGAAAAAGCCAGAGTCATGAGAGAAATTATGGCTGAGATTCCCAATCTGTTAATAGTTGATAAGCATAAAGTGATTCGAGGCCCACGCAAACCGGGAGGTAATCTCGTCGAAATAAGCATAAATCAAGCTGTCACGTTCAAAAAGGTTCCTCTCCCAGAAAATCCCCAGAAATTTAAATACCAAACCTGCGAACCCACTTGGGGAATCGGACTTAAATACCATAATAAAATTGAGATAAGTCAGGGTGACGTCATCAATCCAGGCAGAAACAGGAGAGAAATAAGAGAAGACGAAAAGCCTGAAGTTGCAGAAAGGCTGTATCAAAATTGGCTAAGACTTAGAAAAATTAAAGCAGAGCGTCTAATCCGGGAAGCTTTTCGCCCGAAAGAAAGCTAAGCATCGCTCCCCCTCCGGTTGAAATAAACGAAAATTTATTTAAAACTCCCAGCTTATTCAGATATTCAATTGTATCTCCTCCGCCTGCGACTGAAAAAGCTTGCGTTTTTAGAATAGCCTCAGTAATTTTCTTTGTTCCCTCTTCCGTCGGAAGATCTTCGGATTTTCCTCCAATGATTCCCATGCTTCCGTTCCAAATAATGGTTCCCGCCAGGGAAATTATCTTAAGAAAGTTTTCAGCAGCTTCCGGAGTAATGTCTGTTTTGTCGACATTTAAGTCCGCAATCAATAAAACTGCCTGATGTCCTTTAACTTTTTCATTTTTAACCTTGGTTAAGGTGTCCGTTTCTTCGGCAATCTTCCCTCCAACCAAAACATAGTCAGCCAGTTGATACATCTTTTCCACCAGGGGCAGTTTGGTTTCTATTTTCTTCCCTCCGATAATTACCACCAAAGGCCGTTTGGGATTCTGTAAACATTTACTTAAATTTTCAATCTCTTTTTCTAAATGAATTCCGGCAAAATGAGGCAAAAACTTGGTAATTCCGACCATTGAAGCATGATTCCTGTGACACATGGCAAAGGCATCGTTAACGTAAATATCTGCCAGACTAGCTAATTTTTTTGAAAACTCCGGATCATTTGCTTCCTCGCCGGGATTAAATCTTAGGTTTTCCAGAAGAAAAATATCCGGTCCGATTCCCCAACCCTCAAACTCTCCCCGCTTCTCCGGCACAATATTAAATCCGAGTTTAAGACTAAACCATTTCGCTATCGGTTCCAGGCTTAATGTTTTGTCCAACAATCCCTTTGGTCTGCCCAGATGTCCTCCGATAATAATTACGGCTTTCTTTTCCAAGAGGTACTCAATCGAAGGAATTGCCGCCAATAACCTGGTATCATCATCTATCTTTCCATCAGCTAACGGCACATCCAAATCCACTCTTAAAAAAATCTTTTTACCCCCTACATCCGCATTTTCTAATAACTTCATACTCTTTATTATACAGCTAAAATTAAACAATTAATTTAATCAAAGCTTAACATATTGTCTCCATCATGATATCATACAAGGATGAAATTCCCACGTCCGCAAAAGAATAAATCAGTATCCCCTGCCAAAAAATGGTGGGCCAAATTTAAAAAGAAACGCACCTGGTTTTTAGCTACCATTATTATAATTTTAGGACTAATTGCGGCTACTTATTTTTTTATACTCCGGAACCTGCCTTTACCGACAAGGCTGAATAATGCCAATGCTCCTCAATCTACTCAAATTCTTGACCGAAACCAAAAATTACTTTATACAATTTATGATGTAAAAAATCAAAATTTCGTCCCCCTATCCCAGATTCCCAAATATATGCAGGAAGCAACAATTGCCATCGAAGACAAAGACTTTTATAACCATGGAGCCATAGATTTCAAGGGAATCTTCAGGTCCTTGATTTCGATCATCATACACAAAGAGCTACAAGGGGGCTCAACTCTGACTCAGCAATTGGTCAAAAACAGCTTACTCACACCGGAAAGGACGGTTCTCAGAAAAATTAAAGAAGTCATTCTTTCCTTTGCTACGGAAGCCATTTATTCGAAAGCTAAAATTCTGGAAATGTATCTGAATCAGATTCCCTATGGCGGAACCACTTACGGGGTTGAAGCTGCCTCTCAAACGTTCTTCGGTAAGAACGTCAAAGATTTAACTCTGGCTCAAGCGGCATTATTGGCAGGACTTCCCGAGGCTCCAACTACCAATTCCCCATTCGGTTCGCACCCCGAATATGCCAAACAAAGACAGGAATTAATATTGCAGGCCATGTACGAACAAAAATACATTACCCAAAAACAAAGAGATGACGCTATAAAAGAACCCCTGAAATATCAAAATTTCTCAAATAGCATATCTGCTCCGCATTTCGTTCTCTACGTCAAAGATCTTCTGATTCAAAAATATGGAGAAGTGCAGGTTGAAGAAGGCGGATTGCAAGTCATAACTTCACTTGATTCTACGATTCAAACAGAAGCACAGAATGTTGTAACGGAAAATGTAAGCGGACTTAAAGGATATAATGTCAGCAATGGAGCCGCTTTGGTCACGGATCCAGCCACTGGAGAAATTTTGGCGATGGTCGGAAGCACAAACTATTTTGATGAAAAAAATGACGGAAATGTGAATGTTACCTTGGCTTTAAGACAACCCGGATCATCCATTAAGCCAATCAATTATGCCACAGGGCTGATAAAGGGATACACTGCCGCCACAGACTTCATCGATGGTCCCGTTTGCTATCCGACAATTGACAACAAGCAATATTGTCCGGTTAATTATGACGGCAAATGGCACGGCCCATTGCAAATGCGCTATGCCTTAGGCAATTCCATAAATATTCCGGCGGTAAAAATGCTTAAGCTTAACGGAGTTCCTGCCATGATTGCGACCGCCTCCGCTATGGGAATAACCACTTTTACCCAAAAGCCTGAAGATTACGGCCTGTCTCTAACTTTGGGAGGAGGAGAGGTCACAATGCTTGAAATGACACAAGCTTACGGAGTTTTTGCTAATAACGGATACAACATTAGTCTTCATCCGATTCTTAAAGTCACTGATAGCAAAGGAAAAGTTCTGGAGGACTATAATCCGCCGTCTTCTCCTATCTTTGGTAAGAAAGTCTTGCCCGAAGGGGTCTCTTTCATAATCTCTGACATTCTGGCTGATAATAATGCCAGACTACTGGAATTCGGAGCAAATTCAGCTTTAAAAATTGCCAATCAAACCGTTTCGGTTAAAACAGGAACTACAAATGATTTACGTGACAATTGGACGATCGGATACACGCCCGACTATGTCGTGGCGACTTGGGTCGGAAACGATGACAATGCTCCCATGAGTAATATTGCCTCAGGCATAACCGGCGCTGCGCCTATTTGGCATGATATTATGACCTACCTTTTGAAAGACAAAATTCCGCATCCCTTCTCCCGTCCGCCGGGAGTGATTCAGAAAAAAGTTTGTTCTTTGTCCGGACTTATTCCTCCGCCGGACGGAACACCCAATCGTTGTGATACCAGATTTGAATATTTCATTTCAGGCACCGAACCGACTCAAATCGATGATTCTACTCAGACCGTTTCAATCGATAAGTCAACAAATGACCTGGCTAAGCCGGGACAAACCGATAATGTCGAGCCAAGACCCGAAGTGGTAGTAAAAGATGCAACGGGAGAAGAATATTGCGTCACTTGCCCTCATGCCTACCCCAGCCCGACTCCAACACAATAACCGCTTTACCCCTTTCCAATCCAAAGCTCCTATAGTATAATCACTATCCGTATAAATATTTTATGAAAATAATAAAGCAAATTGTCTTTTATATCTTACTGTTCTTAACCTTTGTGGGCGATGTAACCCTGTTCGTTCTCAAAATCCCCTTCTCAATTGCAGTTTGGCTAAAACAAAGCTTCTCAAGAATTTTAAAAAGGCTTAAGCATAAGTTTCCCAAGAAGAAGAAAAAAATCAAAGCAATTAAAATTTTCCCTCTTTCCTATCCTATAAGTACTAAGATCAAATATTTTTTTCTGGGTTGCTTCTTCTCTCTGATTTTCATATTTATTCCCTTAACCGCACTGGTTTTCTTACAGGAATTACCAAGTCCGCAACAATTGAGTTTTGAGCAGGCCCCTCTAACAACTAAAATTTTTGACAGAAACGGGATTCTTTTATATCAAATTTACGCCCAACAAAACAGAACTCTTGTTCCCCTTTCCGCCATTCCCAAATACATGCAGGAAGCAACAATTGCAATTGAGGATAAAAATTTTTACAAAAATTCAGGAGTGGATCCTTCCGCTATTATTAGAGCAGCAATTGCGGATATTTCAGGCAAGGCCATACAGGGAGGCTCAACCATCACTCAACAGCTAATCAAATCCACGCTTTTGACTTCAGAAGTCAGCATCAAAAGAAAAATTAAGGAAATAATTCTGGCCTTCTGGGCCAACAAAATTTATAGCAAAAATCAAATTTTGGAGATGTATTTCAATCAGGTGCCTTATGGCGGAACCGCCTGGGGAATTGAGGCTGCCTCAGAGGTTTATTTCAATTCCAAGGTCAGCAATCTGGATCTGGCTCACTGTGCATTTTTAGCCGGTCTAACCAGCGCCCCAAGCAGCTACTCTCCTTTCGGGGAATCACCAAGCTTATGGAAAAAAAGACAAGAAGAAGTTTTGACAGCCATGGAACAATTAAAATATATTACTTTACAGCAAAAGGCCGATGCTCTGAAAGAAGAACTTGTCTTTGCCAGTCCGCAAACTCCGATTTATGCTCCGCACTTCGTGATGTACGTCAAGGACTTATTGGTTAAAAAATATGGTTTAGCCATGGTTGAAAAAGGCGGTTTAAACGTAATCACCAGTCTTGATTTAAAAACTCAAAATATGGCACAGCAAATTGTCACTTCCGAGGTGGAAAAAGATGCCTATCTTAATCTGACTAACGGCGCAGCCATTATTACAAATCCTAAAAATGGCGATATCTTAGCCATGATTGGAAGTAAAGATTATTCGGATGTTGATTCCGGCAATTTTAACGTCACGACCGCTTTAAGACAACCCGGATCTTCCATAAAAGTCGTCACCTATTCTTTGGCTCTGTCTAATGGCTTTACCGCTTCCACTATTATTAACGACAGTCCTATTTCCTTTGCCTCACCCGGTTCTCCTACCTATACTCCGGTCAATTATGACGGCAAATTTCACGGCAATCTGAGCTTAAGATTGGCTTTGGCCAACTCGATTAATATCCCGGCCATTAAAGTTCTTTCCAAAGTCGGCGTGGCAAACATGGTTGATTTGGGCCAGAAAATGGGTATTACAACCTGGAATAATCCCCAGAATTATGGCTTAGCGATTACCCTGGGCGCTGTCGAAACAAAGATGACTGATATGGCAACCGTCTACGGAGTATTGGCTAATGCGGGACAAAGAGTTGACCTTAATCCAATTCTGAAACTTACCGATGCAACAGGCAATGTTTTAGAAGAAAAGAAAGACAATAATATCTCAAAAACAGAAGTCCTTGACCCGGGAGTAGCTTTTATTGTGTCCGATATTCTGGCTGATAATAATGCCAGAACAATGGAGTTTGGTCCAAATTCTCCCCTAAACATCCCCAATCATTACGTATCTGTCAAAACCGGAACTTCAGACAGCAAAAGAGACAACTGGACAATCGGATACACTCCTGATTTGGTCGTGGCGACTTGGGTCGGAAATAACGATAATAGTCCGATGAGTCAAAATTTGGCTTCAGGCATTACGGGAGCTGCACCAATTTGGCATGACATTATGTCTAATCTTCTTTCTAATTACAGCTCAAGTAATCCTGTACCGTCGGATATCATACAAAAAGACTGCTTGGGCCGAAAAGAATACTTTATTAAAGGTACAGAAAACCTCGTAAATTGTAATTACGTCTTACCTTCTCCTACCCCTACACCCTAATTCTGTTTTGAGAATTAGCTCTTCATTGATCCTTTCGCCCAACCAATTATGAGAAGAATAACTCCGCCCACTATCCAAGCCATATACGGATCCCAAGTCATGACACTAGTCATATAGTTTATGGCTCCATAAACTATGGCTAAAACTCCAAAGAGTATATATTTTTTGCCTGCGCGACCACAGCATTTCGAACACATCATTTTTTCATCTGCCATCTTAAATCACCTCCCTTCTTCTTCAGTTTTGCACTTTTTTAGCTTAAGGTCAAGTCAAAAATTGCCTTACGGGAAATTTCAATAATTTCATTTGGCGTTTGGTAGGCAAACTCTATCGGTTTACCAAAAACAACCACACATTTCCCTTTTTTGGGAACTTTTGCCCCTCTTGGATATATTTTTTCCATGCCGAAAATCCTAATCGGCACGACCGGCACTTGAAATTCTTTAACCATTAATCCAAGACCGGACATGAACTCCTGAATTTTTCCATTTCTGGTTCTTGTACCTTCCGGAAAGATCAAAATACCTACCCTCTGATCAATTAAGCGACCCATAAAGGCCAGACTTTTTCTAAAACCACTCTTTTGCGGCAAGAGAAAGACATTCCCGGCTACCATAGCAAACGGAAAAATAATTTTTTTAAACAATGACGTTCCCTCCTCGCTGAAAAAAAACTCTTCCCTGCTTGCACTGGCTATTTTGTATCTGATGTTGCGCGGTAAGGCAAACATAACTGCCGGCTGATCCAAATAGCTTGTATGATTGGCTATATATATTGCCGGACCCTTAAAACCACTTAAATTGGAAAGGCCATGAACTTCTAAATCGAAAAATGAACTACAAACCGGCTTCAACAAAATAACATCCAGAAATTCCCTTAATACTCTGCCAACGGGATTATTCAACCATAACCAAAGCCCCCTTTGTTTTTTGGTTTTGCCTTTCTTTTTAAGTAATTTTCGAAGGTCTCCCACCGTAGTTTTGTTATTAATGACTGAATCCTCTAAATCCAGCCTATATTCCTGTTCCAAATAATTTACTAACTCCAGCCTGGATAATGAATTAAGGCCCAAATCTGAAGTTAAAACAGAACTCTCTTTGATTTCGGCCGGACTCTTATGACTAACATTGGCCACGAGCAACAGAAAAGAATCACCCACTAAATCTAAATTTGCCGACTGATTTTGATTTAATATTCTTTCCTTGACTTTAAATTTCTGAATTTTTAAAGTCGTAGTTCGGGGAAAATCAGCTTCGTTCCAAACAGAAAAATCTTCTATTTTTTGCAGGGGATCCAGCCTTTCATTGGCCAGCTGAATTATTTTATGAACATCTGCTCTTTTATTTTTAAGTAAAAGTACTGCGTGCACTTGTTCCCCTTCTCCGCGGTCAAGTCCAATCACACAAGAATCTTTTATCCCGTCTATCCGATTAAGAACAGCCTCAACTTCATCAGGATAAATATTAATACCGGAGGCATTAACAATGATATCTTTTTTTCTGCCTTTGATGTAAATATTTCCCTTATCATCCATTTGGGCAAAATCTCCCGTCTTAAACCAACCATCCTTGAAGGCTTCTCTAGTTTTTTCGGGATTTTGATAGTAGCCCGAGAACACGCTGTCGCCTTTAACCAAAATCTCCTGATTATCAAGTCTGACCTGTAAATCTTTAAGAGGATAACCAACCGATCCCGCAACCTGCTTTTTTATAGTATTGCCCGTAATAATCGGCGAGCATTCCGTTAAACCATAACCTTCTACCACTATAATTCCCATTTTTTGCCAAAATTCAAAAACATCAACCGGCAAAGCCGCTCCGCCGACTAAAAATAACTGAAAATGCCTACCGAACTTTCTGCGGACCACCGGAGCAATAATTTTTACCAAAAATTCCGACTTCAGTAAACCACCCAAACCCTTAACGGTTAATTCTCTTTCGACAGTATTCTTGAGCAATAATAAAAATTTCGGTACGGTGAGCATGGTCTTTATATCCTCCTGACTCAAAGCTTCCATAATGCTTGAAGGTTTAATAATCCGCAAATAGATAACCTGATCTCCCCGGTAAAGCGGAATCAAAAAACCTACTGTCTGTTCAAGCATGTGGGATAAAGGTAAAACGGATAAAAAATTAAAACGCTCCGGAATTTCGATATGCCTACAGGCTCCCAAAACATTGGAAGTAATATTTCTATGTGTCAACACAACGCCTTTGGGATCTCCGGTCGTACCGGAAGTGTAGACGATTTCAACTATATCATCCGGCTTGACTGCGGGAATTTTACGAATTGGCTTTTGAGATTTTAAAATGAAAACCAAATCCTCAATCATGACCGTTTTCAACGGGATTTTTTCAAATTTATAAGCACTTTGAATAACGAATTTTGCTCCCGAAAGATTCATGATAGTCTCCGCTCGCTTTAAGCCTGAAGCATAATCAATCGGAACAATAATTCCGCCTGACAGAATAATTCCGAAATAAGAAACTGCCCAAAAAGGATTATTTGGCGCCCAAATAGCCACTTTGTCCCCCTTTTTGATACCTTGGCTTAATAAATAAGCCGCCATTGCCAAAGACAAAGAGTAAAACTCTGAATAGGTGTAAGTAAACCTTCTAATACCGGTTCTGTAAACAAAAACCTCCTTATTCCTTTTCTCAAAAAGTCTGAATAAATCAACTAGGGTTTTCATAAAATAACTACCGCCAAAACATAGTCTCCCGAGTGGGAAATACTTAGCTCTGTTTTTTTATTTTGAGAAAGAGTCGATTTTATCAAGGGTTGGCCTTTAGCCGTCTTTTCGACCCAAACATCAAGCCAGTCTTCTTTTGATCCGATAGCTTTAAAAAATGCTTCTTTGGCGGCAAAAACTCCGGCCAGGCTTTCCAAAGATTTATTTTGGGCAAGTTCGTGGGATAAAAAAATTTTCTCCAATTCAAGATTTTTGAGTTTCTTCTCAAATTCAGGCAAATAAACCAAATCTGTTCCAAGCATATTTCACTTACTCTGCAGAAGATTATACTGCTCTTTGGGGCTTTGTGCATTAAAGATAAAACTGGTAGAAATAAATCTGTTCACTCCAGCATTTTTGGCCAGAAGAATTGTTTTGTCGTTTACTCCCCCGTCAATTTCAATTGGAAGAAGCGATTCAACATTTCTAATAGCTTCAACTTTTTTCAAATATTCAGGATTAAATTCTTGTCCGGATTGTCCGGCCTTGATCATCATAATCATTACGCAATCCAAATCGTCATAGGGAACTTTTAATTCCGACAAATCAGTTGGGCTGTCAATTGCCAATCCGACTTCACCTAAAACCTCAGCTTTAGCTACAAATTCTGCTTGATCAGGCATTTTTTCAATATGCCCGATAAATCTTCTGAATCCGGCTTTGGCCAAAGGTTCTAAATACAAAATAGGATCATCTACCATCAGGTGAGCTTCAAGAAATAAGTCCTGAGCGTATTTAGAAAACGGAGAAGGATTTAAAAAAGTGGTATTGGGATCAAATTTTCCGTCGATAAAATCAATGTGGACAGTTTTGGCAAAAGACTTAACTATTTCCAGTTTTTTTTCAATTTCTGACCATTCTTTTTCCAAAATTCCAGGAATAATCTCTGCCATAAGATAATTTTACTGACAAAATGACTAACAAATCAAGACGCGGGCATAGCTAAAGGTTTTCCCGGCAATTTAGTTAACCGGACATCAATTTTTTCTTTCAAAGCCGGATAGGGCAATTTGCCGGCAACTAAATTCTCAATTTCTGATTGCGACAAGGTTAATTTTTGATCAAAGTTTTCGTGAGACTTCAGCGACGGATTGACTAAACTAATTAAAGATTGAACATCCGGATACTGAGGAAGAATATCTACTCCCTGTGACCTTAGTTTGCCTACAATGTAAAGCGCAATCTCAGCAGCTCTTTTTTCATTGTCTCCGATCGTTTTGAAGGCGCTCTTTTCTACCTGCTTTTCCTCAGGATTCTTTGAAAGGATGGGAAAGTTGGTCAAAAGTTTTTTGCCTAACGCAGCCTTGGCCCCATTCTGTGCTTTTAAAAATTCTTCATCCTGATCTTGCCAGAGATGAGAACCTTCATGCATAAAACCATATGCCGGATTAGTTTTAAGAAGGGCTAAATTTGAAGGGACTATTATCTTTTTATCGTTTGCCTCAAAACCCCGAAGATTTGATTCCTGCAAGGTAATAACCGAGTCCCCAGGAACAATGTCGTTAAAAGACAAGGCAAAATCTTGCCCCTGAAACAGTACCTGTAAATTTTCCTTAGGACCCTTTAAGGTTATGCTTATGCCGTTCTCTTGCTTAATTTCATGATCAAGAATTCTGGGCACAATATATTCTGGGATATGCACCGGATCAATTTTATCAATAAATCTTGAAAATCTATTACCCGACACTACCTTCGTAATTTTTCCTACTTCTCCTATTTCCGCATTTGATTCTGCCATAATTATAATTCTAACATTTAAAAAAACTTTTGAGGAAAATCACATAGGATTTTACTTCCCGATAATTACTAAGGCATCTGCCGTAGAGTCGGAGGATAAGTCTGACGATGCGTTTGCAACCGTATAGCTAAAGCCTAAATCTTTTTTCAAAAGTGCCAAGAAATCAGACTTTGTGCTTTTTACCTGGATTGTGACGTCCTGATAGTTATAATTGTCAGCATTTCCGGTGGAAGAAATTTTATAACCAAAACCCTTCAGAACATCCGCTCCCTTACTGGCTGCCCCGACTGTTCCGCTGCCATTTTGAACTTCAATTGAGAGAGTGCTTCTGTCCAAACCGGTTGATGGATCTACCGGATTGACAGTATTAGCGGCCGGAGTCGGAGTTGCTTCCCCGCTTTCATCCACCGGACTGACGCTTGGCATAGGAGTATCTGTCGGAAATTGGAACTCTGCCGGTGTCGGGGTAGGTACAGGAACTTCTTTATTTTTGGAGCCAGAAAAAATGCTCTTGATTAAAAGAAAAACAGCCACAATGACCAGAAAGATGGCAATATAAACGAATTTCTTGGGCTTTTTTGGCATTTCAGGAGAGGAATAATTATATTGATTAATCGGTGACTGGAAAGAGCTGTCTTCCATGAAGCGATCATACCAATTTTATTTTCATTTTGCAACATTTGCTATAATGACAAAGCTGCATGAAAATAAAATTAAGCCTGTTATTTTTAAGTCTTTTTTTATTATTATTTTTAAGTCATTTTTCTTCAATAATCAGGGCCGACGACAATGTCTGCAACCAGGATCCCAACAGCATTCCCGAAGATCAACTATCCAACTGCATTGATCAGTTGAGCAACTCGATGACTCAGTCTAAAGTTGCCACTGCCGCAGTTCAGCAGCAGCTTAACGGAATAAAAGCCAGAGTTGCCTTTATTGAAAATGATCTGGTGGTGAAACAAAAAATTATTGATGACGGATACCAAAATCTGGCCAAACTCGAGGAAATTCTAAACAGAACCATCCGAGATTTTTACATCAAAAGTTATTATAATTCTCCTCTGGTTACACTTTTATCGGCCTCTTCTGCTTCCGAAATTACTCAGGTTTTAGCCTACCAGAGAGCCACTACCGATCAGGATAAAATGATCATTACCAACATTGCCATTTCTATTCAGGATTTGGAAGCTAAGAAGAAAGATCTTGAAGCAGAAAAAGCCAATCTGGCTATCGTTAAAGTAAAGTTGGACAAAGTAGTTGCGGATGCTCAGGCCTATCAAACCACTCTGTCCAATAAAATCGCCACCTTGTCAGCCAGGCAGCAGGAAATCTTAAGCCAGAGGTTGTCTGCCTTGGGAATTCCCCTGTTTGCCAGTACGATGGGCGCATGCTCGAGCGATATCGGCAAAGACCCGGGCTTTAGCGGAGGCTTCGGTTTCTTTACTTATGGAGTGCCTAACCGGGTTGGTTTAAATCAATATGGAGCATTTGGCAGAGCCAAGGCCGGACAGGGGTATGAACAAATTTTAAGAGCTTATTATAATTTTGATTCAATCGAGAAAAGAGATGCCACTATTAATGTTGACGGGTATGGTTCATATTCATTGGATGACTATGTGAAGCATATTTATGAAGTACCAAACGAATGGGGCGATCAAGGAGGCCAGGAGGCCTTAAAAGCCCAGGCAATTGCCGCCCGGTCCTATGCTTTGGCTTATACCAATAACGGTGCCGGCTCAATTTGCACTACCCAACAATGCCAAGTATTTCAAGGAAACGTAAAAACCGGTAATTGGGAACAAGCAGTGAACGACACTGCCGGAATGGTGATGGTACAAGGGGGAAATCCGGTTAAGGCTTGGTTCTCATCCACTCACGGAGGCTATATCCATTCATCGGGCGATATCGGCTGGGCGGATACCTCGTTTACCAAAAATGCTCAGGATGCATCCGGTTCGATTAACAGCTTCTCCGACCTTAAGAACAATGCTTACGATAAAGACTCTCCCTGGTTTTACTGCGACTGGGGAGCAAGACCAGATTACAACAAAACTGCTTGGCTCAAATCAGATGAAGTAGCAGACATTGTCAATGTGATTATGCTGGCCCGTGCGGATTCGTCAGTTAATGAACATTTATACCAGGCAGATAAATCAAATCCTGCCGGAACCGACACTTGGGATGAGAGCAGAGTCAAAACGGAGCTTCAAAATAGAGGTATCGCGCCGTTTAATTCCGTTTCCGGAATTAATGTTGACGTAGATTGGTCAGCCGGCAAGGTTACAACTGTGCATGTCAGCGGAGATGCCAATGACCCAAGCATTTCCGGAAACTTTTTCAAACTTTATTTTGATCTCCGCGCACCTGCCAATATACAAATCGTCGGACCGTTGTATAATGTAGAGAGAAATTAAGTATGGCAGATATTTTTCTGGCTCCGGAAAAAATTAAACATAAAGCAAAAAACCCACCTGAAGATTCTCACGTGAATATTTTATGCTCTTTTTGCCAGAACCCGAAAGGCATGTCGTTTCAAACTCAAAAACCGGATGAGTCAATAATTTTATTTCTCCGTTCAGGTTTTATTACGGAAAATCTTTCCTGGATGATTATGAGTGTAATTTTGATGATTTTGCCTCCCATGATAGCCGTTATTTTAACTCACTCCGATTTAGCTTTTCTTAATTCTCCGGAGCTAGGTCGCTTTATAATTGTCTTTCTTTTGTTTTATTATCTTTTTATTTTAACCTATGCTTTTTTGAATTTCCTTACTTGGTTTTACAATGTTTTTATTGTTACCAGCGACAGAATTATCGAAATTAATTATTCCGATGTAGTGGTTCACAGAATGGCAGAAACCAAGTTAAGCCACATTGAAGATGTCAGATATTCTCAATCGGGATTTATGTCATCCGCCCTGGATGTCGGCAATATCTATCTCCAAACCGCCGGAACAGAGGAAAATTTTGAAGTCAAGATGGTTCCTAAACCGGAGGAGATAACTAACATAATTATTGATTTAATTAAAAAATAACATGAATTTTACTATTTTTAATTCAATCTTATCTGCCGGTCTTTTAATCAAAATTATTACGCTTATCGTAATAATTTTTTATATAGTTTTTACATTTATTGTTTCTAGTCAAATAAAAGTTATGACTGATATCCTCAACATTCCCCACTCTAAAATAATCTTTAGAACAATTGCCGCTATAAATTCCATTCTGGCAATTTTGTTATTTCTATTCGCACTTGTTATACTCTAATAAATGCATGGATAATAACATCTCCTTCTCAAAAATAGTTGCCACTCCCACCCTCAATTCGTGGTCTCAGGCCTATAACGCCGGCAAGCTTTTTGCCGTTCTGTCTTTGGAAAAAACTCAAGATCTGGCAGCCGAAACGGAGTCGCTGAATATGTTCGGCAAGGATCTCCTGGAACGCTTAGAGCAGGAGTTTTTTGCCATCGAAGATAAAAACCTGGAATCAATCAAAAAAGCTATTTCGACGGTTTTTCAAAATCCAATTGAGGGCATAAAGATTTCATTTGCAGCCGGCTTCTTCCTTAACAACATTTTATATTTGTTTGGTCTGGGAAATTCTAAAGCTTTCATAAAAAGAGGCTTAGAACTCGGCGTGGCTTTGAATTCCGAAAATTCTACCCCAGAAAGTCCAGCCTCTTCTTCGGGCTTCTTGCAAGAAAAAGACCTAATCGTTCTGGCAACTGAAGGTTTTTCCGAGATTATTACCAATGACGATCTCAACTTCAATCTGACTGACGGCGAACCCGACAGCATTACCGAGTCTTTGGCTCCCAAAATTCACAGAGCGGAAAATGGAAAAATTTCAGCAATTATTATCAAATATGCCAGACCCGTCATAGACTCTACTCTTGTTCAGGATGAAATTGCTCCAACTACACCGACTGAAGAAATCGTCGAGGAGGTCGTAGATGAAATTATCGAAACCAATCTGCCTGAAACAACAACCACCGCCTCTCCCCTGATCAAATTCATGTCTTTTATAAAATCAAAATTTAAAAAACCGGATATAAAAATCAAACCGACAAAAAAAATCTTTCTGGTCCTGACCGTAGCCATCATTGTCGTTCTTTTCTTGACGATTTCTTTAACCGTTCAACAGCAAAATAACGCCAAAATTAAGGCTCTTTTTGACCAGATCTATCCTCAGGCGCAGAAAAAATATGATGAAGGAGAAAGTTTAGTTGATTTAAACAAAGACTTTGCCAGGGATTCTTTTCTGGGGGCACAAAAAATCCTCCAGGATAATCAGTCTCAATTCCCCGCCAAATCAACGGAGGAGACTCAGACACAGACCCTCTTAGCTAAAATTAATGACGGTCTTTCCCAGGTTTCGCCTGTTGACAAGTCGGGACTGGACAGAAGCAAGCTGTCAATAGCGGTTGAAAACGGCTCAGGCGTTGAAGGAACAGCCGGAAAAGCCGCCAAGGTACTCCAAGATTTGGGTTACAATATTGTTTCTACCGGCAACGCCGACAATTTTAATTACGTTGGAGTAACTATTCAAGCCAAAGCCTCCCAGAGCAGCTTCCTAAATCTTCTTAAAAAAGATCTTGCCAATGACTATACGATCACAACTTCCTCTTCCGATCTGACTCCGGATTCCCCTACCGACTGCGTCATAATAATTGGCAAATAACTACCAAATCCGCATAAAATAGAGTATCATTAGGCTATGAAAATTGATAATAAACGGGCATTTTATGACTACCAAATTTTGGAAAAGTTTGAGGCCGGAATAAATCTTTACGGAGCCGAAGTTAAGGCCGTAAGACTGGGACATGCCGATTTGACCGGATCCCATGTCAGAATTATGGGTACGGAAGCCTATCTGATTAACGCCAAAATCTTTCCCTACAAGTATTCAAGACCGGAAAATTATGACGAGCAACGGACCAGAAAATTACTTCTTCACAAAAAAGAAATCATTGCCTTAAAATCCAAAACCGAAGGTCAAAACTTAACCCTGGTCCCGATCTCCCTTTATACCACCAAAAGTTTTATAAAGCTGGAAATTGCTCTGGGAAAGGGTAAAAAACAGTACGACAAGAAAGAAGCTATAAAGAAAAAAGACGTTCAAAGGGAAGCGGAGCAAGAGTTAGAAGACGGACTTAGCTGAGGCTAAAAACTTGACTTTGTGCGTAAATAGGCATACAATACCAGTCCTGGGGATGCATTGCATCGACGGGAATGCACTTTTAAAAACAGCAAGCCGACAATGATCAAAAGTCGTAAAATGGATCAAAATTTAAATGCTGACAAAATCAGCGGAGCGTTCTCGACATTTGCGCAAGCGGTGTCAGGAATGTTTAGACCACAAGCTTACGCATTTGCTTAAGCTTAAATCTTGTTTATAAAGTCTTTTCTCAATGGGATTTTATAGGCACAAACACAGTTGAGAGAATAATAGGGGGAGTTGGTTTCCCTCCTTATCGTATTTATCAACCTTGACGCTATTAATTCTTGTTGATTAGAAAAAAATAGCGCGACACAAAATAATCAACTAAGCTTGTAGAAGTTTTTTAGGTAATTTCTTGGACTCGAGCTCACTGCTCGAC